>Ga0189287_100038_pt1 | contig 190672 bp, 167 predicted proteins | sample UW86minimetaG_FD_130319 | JGI IMG/M metagenome (GOLD analysis project Ga0189287, IMG submission 130319) | Marine microbial communities from the Costa Rica Dome - UW86 mini metaG | ecosystem: Environmental > Aquatic > Marine > Oceanic > Photic zone | place: Costa Rica: the Eastern Pacific...
ACGGCCAGGGCTCCTCCCGTGACTGGGCCGCCAAGGGTGTAGCTCTGGCCGGTGTAGAGGCGATTGTGGCCGAAGGCTTCGAGCGGATTCACCGCACCAACCTGATCGGCATGGGCGTGATGCCCCTGCAGTTCGAGGAAGGCACAACCCGCAAGACCCTTGGCATCGACGGCACCGAAACCTACGACGTGGAGGGCACACCGGCGCCCCGTGCCGAGCTCACGCTGGTCATCCATCGGAAGAACGGCAGCACCGAGCGAATTCCGGTCGTCTGCCGCCTGGACACCGCTGAAGAAGTATCTATCTACAGCGCCGGTGGGGTGTTGCAGCGGTTTGCCGAGGATTTCCTGCAATCGGAAGGTGCGGCATGACACACAAGCCACAAATAAAAATCCCCGCCACGTACATGCGTGGCGGCACCAGCAAAGGCGTGTTCTTCCGGCTGAAGGATTTGCCGGAAGCCTGCCAGAGCCCGGGCGAAGCCCGGGACAAATTGTTGTTGCGGGTGATCGGCAGCCCCGACCCCTACCAGAAGCAAATCGACGGCATGGGCGGCGCTACCTCCAGCACCAGCAAGACTGTGATCCTGGCAGAACCCACCCAGCCGGATCACGACGTCGACTACCTGTTCGGCCAGGTCTCCATCGACAAGCCCTTTGTGGACTGGAGCGGTAACTGCGGCAACCTCACCGCCGCCGTAGGCGCTTTCGCCATCAACAGCGGCTTTGTGGCCAAAGACCGTATTCCGGAAAATGGCACCTGCACGGTGCGTATCTGGCAGGCCAACATCAAGAAAACAATCGTTGCCCACGTGCCCATCACCAACGGTGAAGTGCAGGAAACCGGCGATTTTGAGCTCGACGGCGTGACCTTCCCGGCCGCTGAAGTGCAGGTGGAATTCATGGACCCGGCTGATGGCGAAGGCTCCATGTTCCCCACCGGCAACCTGGTGGACGACCTGGAAGTGCCTGGCGAAGGCACCTTGAAAGCTACCATGATCAATGCCGGCATCCCCACCATCTTCGTGAACGCCGGGGACATCGGATACAAAGGCACCGAGCTGCAGGACGACATCAACTCCGATCCCGCGGCCCTGGCGAGGTTCGAAACCATTCGTGCCCATGGTGCGGTGAAAATGGGGCTGATTCAGAACATCGAAGAAGCGGCCAATCGCCAGCACACCCCGAAAGTGGCCTTCGTGGCGAAACCGTCTGATTACGTATCGTCAAGCGGGAAGAGCATCGGGGCAGAGGACGTCGATGTACTGGTTCGCGCTCTGTCCATGGGCAAGCTCCACCACGCCATGATGGGCACCGCGGCGGTGGCCATTGCCACGGCGTCGGCCGTTCCCGGAACCCTCGTAAACCTCGCTGCTGGCGGTGGCGACCGTACCCATGTGACCTTTGGTCACCCATCAGGCACTTTGCGTGTAGGGGCAGAAGCGAAGGAAGTGGATGGTCAGTGGACCGCAACCAAAGCCATTATGAGCCGCAGTGCGCGGGTTTTGATGGAAGGTTGGGTGAGGGTGCCTGGCGATAGCATCTGACGGAATCTATAGTGGGGGCAAGGAGGCTCCACTATGTCTGCAACATTTGATCTCAACGAACGTCCCGATTATGACGAAGTCCTGCAGAAAATCGCGGATTACGTTCTTACCTATGAAATAACCAGCGAAGAAGCCTGGAATACCGCCCGATATTGTCTGATGGATACTCTCGGTTGTGCTCTTCTGGCTCTGCGCTTTCCAGAATGCACCAAACATCTTGGTCCAATCGTCGAAGGCACCATGGTTCCGCACGGTGCCCGTGTGCCCGGAACGCCCTACCGACTGGACCCCGTAAAGGCTGCGTGGGACATTGGTTGCAATGTTCGCTGGTTGGACTACAACGACACATGGCTGGCGGCCGAATGGGGGCATCCATCGGACAATCTGGGTGCCATATTGGCTGTTGCAGACCACCTTTCGCAGAAACGGGTTGCTGAAGGCAAAGAGCCGCTAACGATGCGAACCGTTCTGGAAGCCATGATCATGGCTCATGAAATTCAGGGCGTCCTGGCCCTCGAAAACTCTTTTAATCGCGTTGGGTTGGACCATGTGGTGCTTGTTAAAGTGGCTTCAACGGCGGTGGCTTCCCGATTGATGGGCGCGGATCGTGAGCAGCTGCTTTCGGCGCTGTCCCATGCCTGGGTAGACGGGCAATCCCTCAGGACGTACCGTCATGCTCCCAACGCCGGCTCCCGGAAGTCATGGGCAGCGGGTGACGCCACGTCACGGGCGGTCCGGTTGGCGGATATTGCAATGCGAGGTGAAATGGGCGTTCCGGGAGTGCTGACAGCGCCCCAATGGGGCTTTTATGACGTTCTGTTTAGTAAAACCAATAAAGATCAGAAGCTCAAACCCGAGGATAAACGCCAATTCTCGCTTCCTCAGGAATTCGGTTCCTACGTAATGGAAAACATCCTTTTCAAAATCTCCTTCCCTGCCGAATTCCATGCTCAAACTGCGGCAGAAGCGGCTGTTATCTTGTATCCGGAAGTTAAAGACCGACTGAACGAGATAAATAAGATCGTGATCACCACTCATGAATCTGCGATCCGGATCATTTCCAAGGTCGGGAAGCTGGCAAACGCCGCAGATCGCGATCATTGCCTGCAATATATGGCTGCCGTTCCGCTTGCCTTTGGTAGCCTCACCGCGGAGCATTATGAAGACAGTTTCCACCGGGCTAACCCGATAATTGATGAACTTAGGGATAAAATGGAAGTTGTGGAGGACGAGCGGTATACCCGGGAATATCTGGAACCGGAAAAGCGCTCCATCGCCAATGCGATTCAGGTGTTTTTCAATGATGGTTCGAACACGGACAAGATTGCGGTCGAGTATCCGATAGGTCATCGTCGTCGTCGGAAGGAAGGTATGCCGCTTCTGGAAGAAAAGTTCCTTTCCAATCTCAAGACGCGACTTCCGTCAAAACGCTGCGATACTGTCCTAAAGATGTGCCAGGATCCGGAGAAACTGGAAAACACACCTGTTCATGAGTTCATGAATTTACTGTTGATTTAACGGTCTGCGGGGCGGATTAGGAAAACCTCTATTTTCGCCCTGGCGCCAGCGGCTTCACATTGCTTGAGGTGCTATAGCGGTCCTCATTTTCCTTTGGGTTTGACGTCATCTGCGAAAGCCTTCTGTCTATACTCTCCAGAGCTTCAGCGATTCTCAAAAGTACCTGAGACGAGTCAGCTTCTGCCTCGCTTTGATGCCGCTTACGCTGCTTAGTCTCCACCATGTCTTTCTTAGGTCGCTGACGACCTGGCTTTTGGTCAACTGACTCGTCGGTATCGTCCTCACCAAGTAGGTCCTTCCGAATACCTTTCAGGTCGAAAGGATCTATGAATGGCCGATCTTCCGAGTAAGCGCACATCATCATTCCGTCACAGAGCTTATTAATCAGTCTGGGTATGCCATGGCTGAGCTTGTGAATCTCACTAACTGTGTCGTCATCAAATAACTTGTTACCGCCGTGCCCAGAAACAAGAAGCCTGTAATCAATGTATTCTGCTGTTTCTGCAGCTGTCAGCCCCTCCAGGTGGAAGAAAAGTTTTACACGCTGAGAGAGCTGCGGTATCGCAGACACTGCAGCCTTTAGCTCTGGCTGTCCAAGAAGTATTACCCGCATTGAAGGCCCGCCCATACTTTCCATGCCGGTCAGCATTCGAATGTCTTCAAGGTTTTCTCGGGTCAGATTCTGAGCTTCATCAATCGTCAAAACTACGGGCGTTCCTGCGGCCGCCATTCGCTCCAGGTACTCCGTGATCTGAAAGAGCATGGCGACCTTGCTGTCATCCTCGACTTTCAAACCCGCCTTGCGAAGGATTAATCCAAACAGATCTTTCGACTCAAGATTGGTGTAGGAAATATTGAGTAGCTTCAGGTCGCCCTCAAGGTTTCTGATAGTTTTCTTGAGTAAGGTAGTTTTTCCGGAGCCTATCTCACCACTAATTACGACGAAACCTTCTGAGCTCCAGATAGCCGAAGACATATAGACATATGCACGGGAGTGCTGCTGACTCATGTAAATGAAATCGTCTTCCGGTGTAATCCGAAAGGGGTGCCTGTGCAGTCCAAAAAATTCAAGATACATGGCTAACGACGTCCTTTGCCCGGCTAAGCCAGGCGCACCATTTGGGAGTTTCGAGTCAGAGATTCGTCAGGATCGTAGGCATTGTAACTTTCACTGACCGTGCCAAATCGGAAGTCCTGTAGGAGCGTTTCTAGGCGACCATAACACTGGTCAAGGTTCGTGTAGTGCCTGAACCTTGAGAGCCAACTGGCATTGTTGTATCTAGGTTGGTCGGGATCTATCTCCCAAGGATGCAGGTAAAACATCTGCGGGTGCGTTCCGAAGCCGGATGCGTTACGGAACAGGTACCGGAACAATGGATAGGGAAATTGCCTGAAGTAACCTCCGCCTGCAGCGGGAACTGAGAGGCCAAATACTTTGGCCGTGGTCAGTGGGAACTCCCTGATAACGTTGCCACTCTCCGTTTGAATCGAATAGGGCGCTTTTGGCGAATCTGGAATTCCATAACGATCATGTCGGATCGGAAAGATGCTTGAGTCCCAATTGAAGCCGGCCTCACAAAGAATGTCGAGGGCCCAAAGTGACTCCCTTGTGATCGAGTAGCTGGCCGCTCGATAGCCGTGAACGGGATTACCGGTAATGTCTTCGAGAAGTTTTTTGGACCGGATGGTTTCTTCCCGGAAAATTTCCCGAGATTGATTATAGATGAGTTGGTGGCTATATCCGTGGGAAGCAATCTCATGACCGTCGTCAGAGAGTTTTCTGATGAGGTCCGGAAAGCGTTCTGCAACCCAGCCGAGAACAAAAAATGTTGACTTGACGTCATACTGTTTGAACAGTTCTAGCAGCCTTTCCGTATTTTGAACCACTCGACTCGGCAGGCTGTCCCACTGGCTAGGTTTTATTACGTGCGAGAGAGCAGCAACATGGAAGTAATCTTCCACATCAATACTCATTGCATGGAGCGGTGATCTTGCGTCCGGGCGTGGCATGGGTACTCCTTCCCAACTAACACCAATAATTTGATTTTCTCCTAGATAGTTGCCGATTACAATCAGTCTTAACCCGGAAGTTTTGAGCAACATAAAACAATGTAAAAGTATGTTACATAAAGATACAATCTGTTGAGATTGCGTTGTGTTCAGCGCAGAATGCCTCTTGAGAGGTCATGGCTGGCAGCAAAGGGTAGAAAGCTGCCAGGGTAATTTGATGTTAGTCTGTCGCTGATTGTCGAACAGACGACAAGGAAGTTCAGCGTGTCGTACATACGGTTTCGCAAGCATTACATACACATACCGCATTTGGTGCTCGGCATTCTGGAGTTCGTGGTCCTTTTTGCCGTTTTCTATTTGTTGACCCTAATTCTTTCATTTGTCGGGGTCGACTATGCGCCTGTCCATACCGACATCCTTTCCGCTTTTCTGTTTGCACTCGTCTTAAGCTGCGGAACGCTGGCCATGGGTGGATATCTGGTTATGGTGCAGGAAAGTATCTCTTCTCTCTTTTTCAGAACCTTGGTTGCTTACTGTTTTGTTGGGGGCATCGGGCTGACCATCCTTTATGTCATGGTGCCTGCTGCAGACCCTGGAAGTTCCAACCTTTTTTGGGCCGTAATGCTGGCTTCGTTAGTCGTTGTTCTCATGAGATTGATCTTCCTCAGGATTGTGGACTCGGAGCAACTGGTGCGCCGGGTTGTGATTCTAGGTGCTGGTGATTTCGCTGGAGGTTTGCTGGCGGAGTCCGAACAGAATATGCGTGCGCTGGGAGTCCGCATTTTAGGGTGCATTTCCGATAGCACCGACCCGACCGTGGAACAAGAGAAGCTTCTTTGTACGCCCTACGACTTCTATGAGTTTTGCCGTAAAAACCGAATCTCGGAAATAGTTGTCGCTCAGCAAGAACGTCGCAAAGCTGAGGGTGGTTGGCTGCCTGTGCCAGATCTAATGGAATGTAAACTGCGCGGGGTTGAAGTTACAAGCGCTCTGGACTTTTATGAACGGGAGCTAAAGAAAGCGAAGCTCGCTATGGTGCACCCATCCTGGATTGTTTTTTCGGAAGGCTTCAAAGCGTCCAAGAGTAGAGCCTTTGCCAAGCGTTTCCTGGATCTCGCTATCAGCCTGACCTTGCTGGTAGTTATGTTGCCGTTCATTGTCTTAACTGCACTGGCGGTCTTTCTGGAAACAGGAAGGCCGATTCTCTATAGCCAGAAACGTGTCGGCATGCTTGGCCGCGAGTTCAGGATCTACAAATTCCGTAGTATGCGGCAAGATGCTGAAAAAGACGGCAAAGCTCAGTGGGCATCTGCTAACGATAGCCGAGTGACCAAAGTTGGCGCTTTTATTCGAAATACTCGTCTTGATGAACTTCCTCAAATCTACAATGTTCTCAAAGGGGAAATGAGCATAGTTGGTCCCCGCCCTGAGCGCCCGGAATTTGTTTCTGAATTAAAAGAGAAAATCCCGTTTTACGACACGAGGCATTACGTCAAGCCTGGATTAATGGGCTGGGCGCAACTTAAATACCCCTACGGTGCATCTATTGAGGACGCAAAAGGCAAACTTGAGTACGACTTATACTATTCTAAGAATCATAGCCTGATGATGGACATCTTGATCATGATACAGACCGTTGAGGTCGTGTTGCTTGGTAAGGGTGTTCGCTAGAAGCTGCTAAGAATAAACTGAATCTGGAGAAAGCTCATGGGAAACGCGCAGTTGTTTAAGGGAGTCCTTCTTGTCGCTTTGGTTTCGTTTTTAGCGGCCTGCTCGGGGCTTCCGTCCACGAAGTCAATGCCTACCGCCACCGACGCCCAATCAGAGCCCTATGAAATAGGTGTAGGAGATACTGTTTCGGTTCATGTTTGGCGCAACCCCGAGCTTTCACAAACCATCGTCGTCCGTCCTGACGGGAATATTTCGATGCCATTGACTGGCGATGTCATTGCGGAGGGTAAACGGCCCGAGGAGCTGGCCTCAGAGATACGAGTAGCGTTGAGCGAATTGGTGCGCAGCCCCGAGGTTACAGTCATGGTGGTTAATCCTGCCAGCAAAGAGTATCGCAACCGGGTCAGGATTACCGGCCAGGTGGAAGCGCCCCAGTCGGTTGCGTTTCAGCCGGGCATGACGGTTCTGGATTTGGTTCTTTTGGCAGGCGGATTGACAGACTTCGCCGCTGACGGTCGGGCGACGCTGAACCGCCAAGTAGATGGCGAATATAAAACCTTTGGCCTTGATCTCGGCGAGCTGATTTCCGAAGGGAATATGGACTTCAATCATGTCCTCCAGCCAGGAGACGTGATCAGTGTTCCCAGAAAACAGATCTTCAGAGGTGAGCTATAAATGGATCTGCAGTTTATCCTCGATACCCTTCGAGCAATAAAGCGAGAGTTGTACCGATATCGGGTGTCGGCCGCTATCGTATTTATGCTTGCAACTGCCGGTGTTTTGGGTTGGGGATATGTAACTCCAAAGACTTATACATCAGAGGCGCTGCTTTACGCCGATCAATCAAACATCCTTGAGCCACTTCTTCGCGGGCAGGCCGAAGTCACGCAGATTGATCGTATTAACGAAGCGCGTGAGTTAGTTGAGAGTCGCTCATTCCTCGAGCAGATAGCGCTTGATAGTGAGCTTCTGACCGGGGCAGAGTCTGATCAGGATAAAAATGTTGCTATATCGGGTCTCCGTAAGCAGATCTCTCTCAGGGTGTCCAATCGAAATTTTCTTGAGCTTTCCTACTCGAGTAAGGATCCAAATCAGTCTTTTACCGTTCTGAGTTCGGTACTCGACAGGTTTATTGAGCGCACAATTAACAAAAAGCAGGGCGAAAGCCAGGCGGCCTTCGAATTTATTGATTCACAGGTCAAGTCTTACCAGCGACAGCTCGAAGAGGCTGAACAGAAACTAAAAGTCTTTAAATCGAATAATCAAGATGGTACGGAAGGAAATGTCCGTGGCCGCATTGAAAACCTCCGAGCTGAGATAGAGAATCTCAAGCTTCAGATCCAGCAGACTGAATCAGAAGTTCGGCTTACTCAGCAGCAGTTATCTCAGGAGGAACCAGTTCGGCGGGTTACAGTTGATCCGGGACGATCTGCTGCTGAAAGACGGCTGGTGGCATTGAGGCAGGAGCTGGATGAGTTGCTCTTGCGTTACCATGAGCGCCATCCGGATGTGGTGAGTATCAAAGGGCAAATCGGAGATCTTGAACAACAGGTTTCGACTCAGAGCGATGATTCCCGCGAAGGCAGTGTAACCGAAGTGCTCGAGAATCCCGTCTATGAAAACCTCAAGATGCGTTTGTCTGAAGGCCGCACCGACCTTGAGGTTCAAAGAAATCGTCTAGCCTCTTTGGAACGTTTGCTGGAGGAAGCCTTCGCCCGGGCTGAGCGTGTCGCGGAGAATCAGGCCCAGTTGTCTGAACTGACTCGCGATTACGACGTAACGCGTGATGTATATGAGGACATGCTGCAGCGGCGCGAGCGCGCCAGGCTTTCCATGACTCTGGATGTTCAGGGTGAAGGCGTGAGCTATAAGATTCAGGAACCTGCAACATTCCCAACCCAGTGGGACGGGCTTCAGCTCTATCAGATTGGGCTGGCCGGACCATTCCTGGGTAGTGCTCTGGTGCTTGGCCTGATAACAGCACTCGTTATGTTTGACCAACGAATTCGTTCGCCTCGGGAACTCCATCTAGCACTTCCCGAGTCGATTCCGGTTATTGGCACGATTCCCCACTATCGGAGTACCTGGAAAGATAGGCTTTTGCGAAAAGACGTCCTACTACTGCTGAGTATCCTGGGTGTTTTTATTACAGCATATCTCGCCGTTCTGGTTTTCAGCGTGATGGGTATCAGCCCGGAACGGATAATGTCTAAATTGGCAGAGATATTTGGGGCGGGAGTAGGGAATGGACGATAATAAACTCTACAACGCACTTCTTAAAAGTCAGCAACAGCGCAAAGAAGGCAAGTACGGCGACGGCGAGGCTAATCCGGATGATCAGTTCAGGAAGGAACGCCCATTTGCGGGAGAGCGCCTGCAACCGCCGAACTGGACACGTGTCGAGACGGAAACCGATGGATATCCACCCTCTGTCTACGATTCGTCTGTATCATTGGGGCTGATATCAAATCCCCGGCCCTGGACGAAGGCAGAGTTGCGGGCTCGCAAGATCGTATTTCCTGGCATGGCTGATAAAGCGGTTCTGGATGCTTACCGCGAGATTCGCATTCAATTGCGCAACAACGCCAACAACAGGCCCAGTTTTACAGTTCTTTATTCCTGCATTGGCAAGTCAGAGTGTCCTGTAAGAACGGCGTTTAACTTGGCGGCTGCGTTTGCTTCGGATTCCGGCACCTCCGCGCTGTTGGTTGATTGTGATCCTCACAACAGTGGGTTATCCGAGTTGGTTTCCGTGCCGATGGATGAAGGGGTGACGGACTATATTCTCGACCCCAAGTTGCCCATCAAAAAGATTATCTATCCAAGCGGCGTCGACAGGCTCAGTGTCATTCCGGCAGGGAACCACCCAGCTTCAGCTGTGGAGCTCTTTTCCTCAATAAGGATGCGAGACCTCATCGAAGAACTAGAAGGGCGCTATCCGGATCGTTGCATCATTATCAACTCGCCACCATTCCAGGAGAGTACTGAGGCCAGGATTCTTGAGAGGTTCTCCGATCAGGTGATATTAGGAGTACCTTTCGGTCGTTTAACAGAAGATGAAATTCTGGAGTCGGTGGAATCCTTTGATGCCACCAAATTCTCCGGCTTGGTCTTTCAGGAATGAAACTGTCAACGTTCAGTGGTGGAATCATGGATCGCTTCACCGGAGTTTTGGGGTTTCTTGCTCTGATAATGCCTTTTGGTCCGGCCTTTGCTCAGGCCTTTGAGGAAGACCTGGCCCGTTTTGAGGGAAATGCGTCTGTTTTTACCGCGTTGACTCAAAATCGCGTCGATACGGCTGCGGGTACGGACAGTGAGACGGAAGGTCGGCTCGGATTGGAAGGCGGGCTTGCGGGCGAGTGGGTCAGTGGAGGTAACAGTGCATTGCTGGACTATTCAGCCAGAGTGGAGACATCACGGAATTCAGATATAGGTAGTGGCGGAGACAATAGTTCAATAACCGGGTTGTCTCGGTTTGCCCACGCCGACCCCTCCAACCCATTCGAATTCAATGCAGGCCACACCGTACGGACAGTGCGGAACAACACCGGCTTTCTGATCGACCCGACGAATTATGATACCCAGAACATTGTCAACGCGGGGGCGGGTCTGAGGTTGACCCCTGGCGCTTTGACCACTGTCAGGGTGTCGGCAGATGGAGCACGGGCTTATGGCGATTCAGACGAAGGCGATACGGACTCCTACACTGCAAAGGTCAATCTTGAGAGAAGGCTATCCCAGAGGTCCTTTGGGCTTGTGAATGGCAGCCGAAGTTGGTCCGATGAAGGTGCCACAGAGGTTACGATTGATGCCTACCAGGTTGGGTACCGCTCCGCTGATGATTTTGGCACTTTTTCCATTGGCGGCGGTGTCAGTGAGGCTGAGACCGAGCTTCCTTCCGGGCTCGTCACAGAGAGTGACGGCGTAACTGCTTTCCTGACAAAGGATTGGGTAACGACAGATTGGACGACCTCTTTTTCCTATAATCGCACGCTGTCGGATAGCGCCATCGATCTAGTGTTGAATCCGCAAACACCAGATGACTTTTCAGAGAACGTTCGGCTGAATGAAGTGGTCTTGTCTGATCGGTTCGATTTACGCCACACCCGTCGAACTCTGTGCGATGTTTGTGATTTTTCGGTTCAGGTATCTGGAGAAATCCGAGAGTCCAAGGAAAGTGGCGAGACGACCCACGAGCTCGGCGCCGGCTTGGACCTCGGAATTCAAATATCGAATTTACAACGCTTGGAGTTTCGTTATTTGTGGCAAGCAGAAACTGAGGAAAATGCCTCGGAAGTGCAGGAACAGGTGCACCGATTCAACTCGCGCTGGGTTCGCCAGCTCGCCGAATTCACGACATTCGCAGTGGAATTCAACCAAGCCTATTTGAGAAGTAAGCGCCAGCGACCTGATGAAGAGGAGTTTGAACTCCGGCTGGTTTTAACTCATGGGTTTTCTCTCATTGGCCAGGGCCGTTAGTCAGATATCTGCTGTCAGGAAAGGATTCAATGTTCAAAGACTGCAAGGAAATCAGATTGCCTGCGGATTCTCCACCTTATCTGGTAGTGGTCGTCGACGCCGAAGAAGAGTTCGATTGGAGTGCAGCGCCGGATTCTCGAGAGAATTCTGTTTCCGCCATGGAGTACATCGGCAGAGCCCAGGCGATCTTCAGAGAATACGGAATAACTCCCTGCTATGTAATAGATTATCCAGTTGCAAGCCAAAAGGAAGGGTTCGGCCTTCTCAAACAATACTACGACCGCGGTGAGTGTGATATTGGGGCTCAGTTGCATCCTTGGGTGAATCCGCCCTTCAAAGAAGCGCTGACCCGATCCAATATGTACCCGGGAAATCTGCCCAGAGATCTGGAGAAAGAAAAGCTCAGGAATCTCAGGGATCGGATCGCCGAATCGTTCGGCTTTCAGCCCACTATCTACAAGGCTGGGCGTTATGGTTTTGGGGAGAATACCCAGGAAATTCTTGCTGAACTGGGATTCACTATAGACCTTTCGGTCTGCCCCCCGATGGACGGCAGCGCTGATGGTGGCCCTGACTATTCGCGCTTTGGGCCAAATCCTTTCTGGTTTGGAGATCCGGATCAGCCACTGCTGGAAATTCCCTGTACTGGTGCGTTTTTGGGGTGGGCTGCTTCATTTGGCAGACCTCTGCATAACGTAGCGTGGTCGTTGCGACAGTTCCGGTTGCCAGGGGTGCTGGCTCGTCTCGGAGCGGTTGATCGTTTAATGCTTTCTCCGGAGGGGTACTCGTCAAACGAGCATTTAAGGCTCACCAAATCTTTGTTGGAACGCGGCACCCGAGTTTTCACCTGGAGCTTCCACAGTCCCAGTGTCGTTCCAGGCAATACCACTTATGTTCGAAACGAGGATCAACTGGAGGAGTTTTTGGAGCGTTTCCGGCGCTTCTTTGATTTTTTCTTTAACGAAGTGGGTGGCAAAGCGATCTCGCCAAAGCAATTGCGTTTGCTGGCGGAGCAGGCTGAATGCTAGCTGAGAATATTTCCGTTGCAGTAACGATGGTCAATTTCTCCCAGGCGAATATCGAGTCACTGGAAGAAAAGTGGCAGAGGTTATATGCGCATTCAGATGCCTGCTTTTTTCTATCATGGCGGTGGATAGGGAACTGGCTAACAACATACAAACCAAATCTGCTCGTCCTCGAAGCAGTGAAATCAGGTCACTTGATTGGCCTTGGGTTGCTTTCGATGACGGAAGAGCGTCGGCATGGATTCGTGATCTCTAATTGCATGAGGCTTCACCAAACCGGTGAGCCATATGAAGATCAAATCTGGATAGAGTACAACGATTTTCTGATAAAACGGGGCGAGGAACAGGCAGTGAGCAAAGCCTTTCTGGACGCACTCAAACGGAATGAAATCCAATGGGATGAACTCATTGTGACCGGGATTGACGTTGGTCGAGCCTCCAAATTATCGAGGGCTAGTGGTATGCGTGCTCTGATTCGGTGGCAAACGCCCTGTGTGGGTGTCGATCTGAATGAAGTTCGACGTTCGGCCTCAAGCTACTTGCAAGCGCTGTCTTCCAATGCTCGCTATCAGATAAAGAGGTCCATTCGCTTGTATTCAGAGTTGGGAGATCTGGCGGTGCACCGGCCACCAAGCGTTTCAGAAGCTATCGATTGGTTCGATGGATTCGGTGGGCACCATATTAAAAAATGGGGGAGACTGCCCGGGCAAAGTGGGTATGCCAACCGTGAGTTTGTTCGCTTCCATCATGGTTTGATTCGATCCGGATGGGAAAAAGGTGAGGTAGATATTGCCGTTGTGAAGGCCGGGGACGAGCTACTCGCGGGCTTCTATAACTTCATCCAGGGAAAGCGAGTGTACTTCTATCTGGGAGTAACCAGCGAAACCGACGATAACCGCCTCAAGCCGGGGCTGGTGGGGCACTCCATCATGATTCAGGAGTATCTCGATAAAGGCTTGGATTTCTATGACTTTATGGGTGGTGAAGATCGGTACAAAAAGAGTCTCGGGCGTGAACATGGAAGTATCGTGAAAATGGTGTTGCAGCGCCCACGGGTTAGCCTGTGTGTCGAGAACGCGCTCCGGTCGGCTCGCAATCTTTTCTCTCGTGGAGTTCAATAATGCCGGTTGAGGTTCGCGTATTCAGACTGGCCCGGTGTCCGAGAGAAGAGCTTGACCGCTATCTGAGGAAAACCGGGGAAGCGGGGCCATATCATTCCATTTCTTGGCTGGAGGCAATCGAAAAGGCCTACCGACACCAGAGCAGGGTGATCGCTGCCTATCGAAACGACGAAGTTTGTGGGGTTTTGCCTCTTGTGATAATCAAGCCACCCTTCATGGCTCCTCGATTAATTTCACTCCCTTTTTGCGACTACGGTGGCCCTGTCGCTGACGATGACTCTATTCGAGAAAGACTGCTCGCAGCCGCAAAGGAGTTGAAAACCAGAGAAGGACTGAACTCCGTAGAGATTCGCGTTAGAAATCCGGCCGTAGAAACCGACACCTGGAATGCTGGCCAGAAGGTTCGAATGGTTCTTTCTCTGCCGGGAAGCAGTCAGGCTTTGTTTACGACTTTCAAGCCAAAACTTCGAAGCCAGATTCGCAAGGCTGAAAAGAACGGACTTGCTTGTTGTGTCGGAATGGAAGATGAGCTTCTCAGGGGATTCTATAGCGTCTTTTGCGACAATATGAGGCGGTTGGGCTCGCCGGTTCACAGTTTGTCTTTTTTCCAGGCATTGAGGGAAGCCTATGGCCCGCGGATGGTGGTCGCTGTTGTCGATCTGGATGGCCTGCCTGTTGGGGCTGGTATCGTTCTCTTGGGCAATGAGGAAGCTTGCATTCCCTGGGCATCCACGCTGGCGGAATACAATCACCTTGCGCCAAATATGCTCCTTTACTGGCGACTGCTCGAGTGGGTAAGCGATCGTGGAGCGAAAACCTTCGATTTTGGCCGTTCTTCCTTCGGCGAAGGCACTTTTCGCTTTAAAAAGCAGTGGGGGGGCCAGCCAAAGGCACTCAGGTGGCATCGCTTAGACGATGCCTCCGGTTCTGACAACCCAATTGTTGTTCCCAGCGACCTGAAATCAACGATCAGAAAATGGATAGTGGCCGGCTGGCAATGCCTGCCCCCTGATTTGGCCAATTGGCTTGGTCCGAAGATAAGACGATATATCAGCCTATGAGCGCGATTCTGATTGCAACCATTGTATGTTTCCTGGTGCCGGCCTACGTCTATATCGGGTTCCCGCTCCTGCTTGGGATATTGTCGTTATTGAAAAAGCCGGAAGAAGTAGCGACGCAGCCTGAGGACAGTCTCCCATCGGTAACTCTCGTTGTTTCGTGCTTTAATGAGGCCGATGTCATTGAAGAGAAACTGAGCAACTCGCTAGAGCTCGATTACCCAGAGGATCGACTTACTGTGCTGGTGGTGTCCGATGGCTCGACCGACGGCACGGACGAAATTGTAGAGCGATTCGCCGGGCGAGGAGTTCAACTGATCAGGCAGGAGGGTCGTCTGGGGAAAACCATGGGCTTGAACCTCGCCATGGACTCTGTGTATTCAGATATTACGGTGTTTAGCGACGCCAATGCGATGTATGCGACCGATGCCGTTCGTCAGCTGGTTCGTCACTTTCAGAAGCGCAATGTCGGGTATGTGGTTGGTGCGGCCCTATATACGGATGGAGAGGCCGGAGCGAGTGCTCAGAATGAAGGGCTCTATTGGCGATATGAACTGGCAATTAAAACAATGGAGTCGCGCCTTTCGTCGGTTGTCGGAGGTGATGGCGCTATCTACGCCATCAGAAGTGCTTTGTGGCAGCCTCTGGATCAAAAAGACATCAACGATTTTGTGAATCCCCTTCAGATTGTGCTTAAGGGCTACCGCGGTGTTTTTGAGCCGAAAGCTCAGTGTTTTGAGGAGACTGCCGGAGAGTTTGATAGGGAAATTGCCCGCAAGGAACGCATTGTAAATCGGAGCATTCGAGGGCTTTTCCGGGTTCGGGGTGTTATGAATCCTTTTAAAACCGGGCTTTTTTCCTTCATGGTGATTTCTCACAAACTGTTGCGTTGGTTGATCCCTCTTTTCCTCGCTTTGGGCGGTTTCGGGAGTCTGGCACTGTCTCTTTTTGGTTTGACCGTGTTCAAATTGATTGCGCTTGGCGGTGCGCTAACCCTTGGGTTGGCTGCCATTGGTCATTTTTCTTCCAACAAGAACGCCCTTCCAATCTGGATTTCCTTTCCCTACTACTTCGTCGCTGTGAATTGGTATGCCGTTCGCGGCATTCTCAGGGCTATTCAGGGTGAAACCCAAGTGACCTGGGACAGCGCAAGGCCGGGGAGGGAAGGTCGTTAAATGTCGAAATTTGCGCTTCTTTTCCTGCTGGTGTTTTTTGGTGGCGTTGTTGCGGCCCTTGCATACAGTGGTACCGCCGCATTCGTGGTTTACCAGATGGTTTATTTTTTTAACCCAGACAATCGCTGGTGGGCCAGCAGTATCCCTGGGTTGCGCTATTCGCTAATCGCTTCTCTGCTGATGTTGTACGCCCTTGCAATAAAATACCGCCATTACTCAGAAATGAGTCCATGGGGGGAGATGGCCCCGTTCAAGTGGATGCTTGCGGTTCTTTGCATGTATTACGTTGCGTATATCTTTGCCCTTGACCTTCCGAACCACAAACGCTTTACGTTCGAATTTCTCAAGCTGATTATTATTGTTTTGGTTGCTTACAAGCTTATTTATTCGGAGAAAGCACTCAAAGTTTGCCTGTGGGTATACATCATGGGGTGCGCTTACATCGGTTATCTCGCCCATGTGACAGGTCGGAATGCGCAAGGGAGGGTAGAGGGTATTGGAATGGTGGATTCTCTGGATGCCAATGATACGGCGGCGGCCCTGGTCCCTTCCGCAGTCCTGCTACTTTATTTCGCCTGGATGGGTGACAAAAAAATCCGGGCTCTTTCTGTTGTATGTGGTGCGCTCATTGCTAACGGTCTCGTTCTCATCAACAGTCGTGGTGCATTTCTTGCCGGAGTTGTCAGTTTGGGCATTTTCATCCTGTTCATGATTTTTTCCAGCCAGCAGCGCAAAGGACAGCGATTCACGGCTGTGCTCATGGTTGTTGTCGGGCTCTCAGGCGCAATCTACGTCACCGATGACTTGTTCTGGGAACGTATGGGAACGCTGAAAGAAATCGAAGACAAGGAAACCAGTGGCTCAAGTCGTATGGTGTTCTGGTGGACAACGTTTGACATGCTCGACGATCATCCAATGGGCATGGGGATCAACGGATATAACAGACTCGCCCCACAATACATGGACGACGAAACCCGCGGAGGAGTGGAGCATCGCTCTGTCCACTCGATGTGGTTCCAGGGATTGTCGGAACTGGGCTGGCTGGGCTTCGGCTTTTTCTGCTGCATGTTGCTGTCGCTCTATCGCCTGGCCCGCAAGGCCAAGAAGTATGTGATGTCCATGGATAACACCAAAGCGTATTTTCAGATATTGGCGCTGGAGTGTGCGTTCATCGGATATCTTGCCGCGGGCACCTTCATAAACAGATTCCGGGCCGAAATCCTTTATTGGATGATTCTTTTTCTGGCTGTTGCGATCAAGGTCTATTACTTGCAGGCCAAGAAAGCAAATGCTGGTGCCGCCGGAGAAGGCGACGCAGCATCGTACGAACGAGCCAAATTTACACGCAAAAGCAGGGACGTATACACGTGAGTCAGATCAAGGTGCTTCAGTTTATCTCACCTTCGGGTTTTTACGGGGCCGAAAGATGGGTACTGGCATTTGCCAACAACATTGATCCGCAGCGAATGCGATGCGATCTGGCAGTAACGAGGGAAAGCCCGAACCAAGACCTGCGCGTAGCAGATTTCCACCCGGACTCGGCTGGCCAAGTCCATTACGTTGATATGGCTGGTCGATTCGATATCAGAAGCGTCAAAACGCTGGTTAACATCATTCGGAAGAGGGAAATCGATGTCATTCTGACCCATGGCTATAAATCCGACATCCTGGGCCTGATCGCAGGCAGAATTGCAGGCATCCGTTGCGTGAGCACACCCCACGGCTTCTCCGGCAATGTTGGCTTTAAACTTAAAATGTTTATCAGGCTTGGAACCTCAATCCTCAGGTACTTTGATGCTGTCGCCCCCTTGTCCGAGGAATTGATAGAGGACATGCACCGTTTCAGGGTGCCGTCATCAAAGATTCGCTTTATCCGGAATGGTGTGGATATCAAGGACATAGACGCCACACTCGCTAATCCCGGTTCCCGGGAAAAGTCGGAAGCCGGTATCCGACCAATCGGATTTGTCGGCCAGCTTATTCCCCGCAAAGGACTGCTGGACCTATTAAGCGCGTTTGAGGGGCTGCACGAGCATCACCAAGGCCTGGAGTTACAGCTCATAGGTGAGGGACGGCAACGTCCACAATTGGAGGAAAAGTGCGCCCGCATGAAAGCCGGGCAGGCTGTCAAGTTTCTGGGCTTTCGCGAAGATCGCCTGGAGCTGCTTTCCAAGTTTGAGATGTTCGTGATGACCTCTTCTTTGGAGGGGATTCCCAGGTGCTTGATGGAATCGATGGCTGTCGGTGTTCCGGTCGTTGCCTACGACATTCCTGGGGTAGATCAACTGATTGAGGATGGAGTTACAGGGTTATTGGTGCCACACGGCGATGTCTGTGCATTAGTTGAAGCCTGCAATAAGCTGCTTGTTGACCCTGAACTCAAGGCCACACTGACTGCGAATGCCAGGACCCGAGTAGAAGAAGTCTATTCGGCGCGACGAATGGCTGATGAGTATCTTGAACTCTTTCAGCAGCTTATGTCCCCCCGCAATTCAACGGTAACCGGGGGGGCCGACTAACCATGTGTGGCATCGCAGGATTTCTGCGCACCGGTACGTTGCCGGATCGAGAACAACATCACCTATGGGCCGAACGGATGGGCCAAGCCATTGCTCATCGAGGGCCGGACGCAAACGGTGTCCACATCGATCAGGACGTCGCTCTTGTTCATCAGCGCCTGAGCATCCTGGATTTATCATCCGCCGGTAACCAGCCGATGGCATCGTCGTGCGGGCGGTACATTATCGTTTTCAATGGCGAAATCTATAACTTTCGCTCTCTCCGCGAGGGTTTGGAGCAAGACGGTTTTTCGTTCAAAACCCAGACAGACACGGAAGTGCTTCTCGCTCTGTACGCCAGGCATGGTGAATCCTGCCTGAGGCAGCTGAACGGAATGTTCGCATTCGCCATTTGGGATGCCAAGACCAAGTCACTTTTCATCGGACGGGATCGGCTCGGTAAAAAGCCTCTATACTACACCGACACGGATGGACAGTTCTTCTTTGGTTCTGAAATTAAAGCGTTATTCGCTACACCCGTTGTGCGCCCCGCGCTGAGGCCGGATGCGATCAAGGACTTCTTCGTCTATCAATACATCCCTGACCCCAAGACGATCTATGCGAACGTACACAAACTACCGCCTGGGCATTGTATGGAAGTTTGCGAGGGTCGTATTTCCGTGCGGAAATACTGGGATCTTTCCTTCAGGCCTGTAGAGGGTCGGACGGTTAGTGATATAAAAGCCGGGCTCTACGATGTCATTGACGAAGCGGTACGCTTGAGAATGATCAGTGATGTTCCCCTGGGCGCTTTTTTGAGCGGTGGTATCGACTCAAGCGCTGTTGTCGGTCTTATGGCTGGCCGGTCTTCTCAGCCCGTTACCACCTGCACAATCGGATTTGATGACGAAAAGTTCGATGAAATTAAGTACGCGGACCTTGTCGCCAGGCAATTCAAGACGGACCATCACGTATTCACAGTCAAAGAGACGGTAGCGGATAACCTCGTTGGTATCAGCCGATTCTTTGATGAACCCTTTGCCGATCCTTCTTTTGTGCCCACGTTTTTCGTTTCACAACTTGCGCGCACTCAGGTTACCGTTGCGCTTGCAGGTGACGGCGGTGATGAGAATTTTGCGGGTTACTCCAAGTATCGGACAGATGCCATTGAAAACCGAATCCGGTCTTTGTTCCCGCCGGCACTGAGGCATTCACTTTTTCCCGGGTTATCCCGACTGGCAGGCCATATCCCGGGCCCGTTGGGCAAAAAGGCGTCGTCGCTTCTCGGGACCGTAGCACTCGATCCAGATCTCGGATTCTTTACGAGCAACTGCTTTTTCAATCCCAGGGTTTGGAAAAGAGTTGTTTCCCCTGAGTTTGCCGCGCTAACCGATGATTACGATCCTGCTGACATTACCCGGCATCACTATCAGGAGGCACCTGCGGAAGATCATCTTTCCCGCATTCTCTACACGGATATCAAGACCTATTTACCGGGCGACATCCTGGTGAAGGTTGATCGAATGAGCATGGCGAATTCCCTCGAAACCCGTGCTCCGCTCCTTGATTACCGGGTAGTGGAGTATGCCGCTGGCATTCCTTCTGCGCTGAAGCTGAAAGGCAATTGCAAGAAGCACGTTCTAAAGGAATGTTTCTCTGATTTGCTTGATGAAGACATACTCTACCGGAAGAAAATGGGGTTCTCGGTGCCGCTCGCCCAATGGTTGAGATCAGAGATTCGGGCTATTGCTGAACCGCTTTTGACGGGGCCCGATAGCGGTTTGTCCCGCTATTTCAGAATGGAGCAGGTTAGGGCGCTATGGCAAGCACACCTTTCGGGAGATAACCGTTTCACCCAGGAGCTCTGGAGCATGGTGGTCTTCGCCCTCTGGTATCAGCACTACAAAGACTTCGTAAGATGACAGCGCGCTCAATCAACGTACTGCATGTCACCTTCAATATGGCCATAGGTGGCACGGAACAGGTGATCAATCAGCTGGTTAGGAATTCCAGATCATGCGAGGTTAATCATGAGATCGCATGTATTGATAGTTTTATCGGTGAGATCGGCCAGTCTCTGGCAAATGAAGGTTTGCCGGTGTTTTGCCTCAGTCGACAACCAGGCTTTGATCTGGCGTTGGTCAAATCCTTGAGAAAACGGATTCAGCAGGGACGGTTCGATATCGTTCACTGCCATCAGTACACGCCCTATGTTTACGGGTGGCTGGCGTCGTTTGGTACTGGCTCCAAGGTAGTCTTCACTGAACACGGACGGTTTTTTCCGGACAGGTACCGGTATAAGGCCCTCATGATCAATCCGTTGATGGCACTGATGACGCCTGCGATCATCGCAATATCAGGAGCGACCCGAGAGGCGCTTTCCCGATACGAGTTCATCCCTAAAGCGAAAATAAAAGTGATCTATAACGGTATCGATCCCCTTGAACGGAAAGAGGAACAGGTGTCAAAGATACGCTCTGAACTGGGTATTCCAGAAAAAGCACCAGTTCTGGGTACGGTTTCCCGACTAGATCAGGTCAAGAACCAGAGAATGATGATTGATGCTTTCGCAGAACTGTTGGAGGCCCATCCTACGGCCGTTCTTCTTATGGTCGGCGATGGCCCGGAAAGGCCGGCATTGGAAAAGAGGGTAGCTGACCTGAATATTGGAGAATCGGTCAGGTTTACAGGGTTTATCAACAGACCCGCCCAGTATCTGGGGTTGATGAATGTCTTCCTGTTGTCGTCTTTCACGGAAGGAACATCAATGACACTGTTAGAAGCCATGAGTCTCGGAATTCCTGCAGTTGCGACCCACGTTGGGGGAAATCCTGAAATCGTCGTAGATGGTCAGACGGGGTTTCTCACCGAGAACAACAACAAAGAGGCATTTCTGTCAGCGATGTCAAAACTTCTGGAGAACCCGGGCCTTTGGCAGGCTTGCTCAAGGTTGTCCAGAGAGCGCTTCAATGAAAATTATTCGATAAACCATATGGCAAGTCAGTACACAACCATTTACCACCAGTGCAGAGGCAACTGAGCCACCCATGTCAAAAGTTCGCCGTGCGCTGCTGTTTTCTTTTCTGACCCGATATGGAGGGATGCTAATAGGCTTGGCGTCCACGATGATTGTGGCTCGCCTCCTTACGCCAGACCAGATTGGCACCTTTGCGATTGCCAGTGCCATTGTAATGGTGATAAGTGAATTCCGCTTGTTGGGCGCGGGGATGTATCTGGTCAGAGAGTCCGAGATGACCGAGGAAAAGGTCAGGGCAGCTCTTGGTCTCACTATGCTGATCTCCTGGGGCATGGGTATCGGGATCTGGTTTTCCGCAATTCCAGTTTCTGAGCTTTACGACATACCGCCAGTTGCAACAATCTTCACGATTCTGTCGGTCAGCTTTTTTCTTGCGCCGTTCATCAGCATTCCTGCAGCGATCTTAACGAGAGAATTCCGGTTCCGCGAGCTCTTCTTCATTCGCCTGGGTACGTCACTTTCGAATCTGATTTCTACTGTCGTGCTCATTCACATGGGCTACACCTATTACGCATTGGCGTGGGGTTATACACTCTCTGTTGTCGTCGAATTTCTGATAATTTTGACGTTTATGCCGGCCCGTATCCGTTGGCAGCCCTCGTTCAGAAACCTGAAGCCGATAGCGAGCTTCGGAATCTACAACTCACTTGCCGGCTTTTTCAGGCGGGGCGTGGTCACGGCCCCGGATATGATCATTGGCAAGCTCGGCACAACGGCTCAAGTTGGTCTGTTTTCACGGGGCCTTGGGTTCATTGAATTCATGTCACAAATACTCCTCATGGGGGTAAAGCCAGTGGTTTTGCCTTTCTTGTCTGAAGTACAGCGGACCGGCAAGGACGTTAACCAGGCTTACATTGGTGCTACTGTATTGCTCGGCGGGTTCGTTTGGCCGGTTCTTGCCGTAGCGAGCGTTGTCAGCCTACCCGTCATCCGCCTTTTTTTTGGAGATCAATGGGACGCAGCAGCTCCGTTTGCGACCATGTTGGCCTATTGGGCCATGTTCCGAACGGTTCATTGGTTTTCGAGTGACCTGCTTGTGGCCCGTGGAAAGGAACGGCTGATGGTGTTAAAAGAAGGCGTGATGTTTGTTCTGTATTGTATTGGGATAGTAGCAGCTTATCCCCACGGCTTGGTTTACGTCGCAGGAAGCTTTGCGGTTGTGGGCTTCCTTGATTTTATGTTCACAACAATTTTGCTGGGAACTTTCCTTAATCTGGAGATCATTGCGTTCTTCCATGCTTGGATAGGTAATACTCTGATCACGGGAGTGTGTTGGTCTTCCGCTTGGGGAATCTATCAGGTTGGTAAACAATGGTTTGATGGAACCGCTATTCCCTTTTTGGCCGTCGCTTGCCTTTTGCCCCTGATCTGGGTAAGTAGCATTTTCCTTATAAGGCACCCTCTTAAAAATGAAGTTGTTAACGGGTGGGTGTGGTTTATCAACAAGTTTCGATCGGGAGCCTTTTAGAACCGCACCCTCTTTGTCTGGGTTTTTAATTGCCAATCATTACATCGTTTGCGTGGCGTGATTCAGTACCTGTGACGATACTGACTATTCGAGACTAAACACTCCTTTCTCAGGTTTTGGAGTCTGCCATGGCAACTGGAAAGTTTGTTCCGTTAACCTTGACTGCCCTTTTCCTATCAGGATGCCAATCCTGGACCATGAGAGGTGTCGATTCTTTACCTCCAACCGCAGCCCTTCCGGAGGCCAGCGAGGCAGGTTGGGCTGAACTTCGGTATTTTGAGGGAGTGAATGGAAACTCAATAGCTCAGCTCACCAGTCTAAGCAGGTACCCCGATAATCCGGATCAAGTTCTGGAATTAACGCGCCTGTCGGTTAGCCCCAATCGCGCTGACAACTATGGCAGCCTCGTTCGTGGTTTTATCGAGGCCCCGGCGAGTGGGCTATACAGGTTCTATGTTTCTGGTGATGATGAAACTCAGTTCTTGCTAAGCCCTAGTCAGAATGCCTCGGATGTAAGGGTTATCGCCTCTGTTACCGGCTGGACATCTGCAGGAGACTACTCAAAGTACACTTCCCAGGTGTCCGCAGTTCAGGAACTGACTGCAGGCAAGCGCTACTATTTTGAACTAAGACACAAAGAAGGCGGCGGAGGTGATCATTTCAGCGTGGCCTGGGAGGGGCCGGGTTTTGGAAGGTCCGTTATTGACTCCCAGTACCTTTACTCTCCTCGGCAAGAAAGCCAGTTGTATCCCGATACTGCCGACGCCAGGCTGGGGTTCTCAGCAGGGTACCGTGTGGGCTTTTTCGACGGTGAGCATAGCCTGCCTTTCAATGATGCATACCCGCCTCTCGATGAAGATCAGGACGGTCTGTATGACAACTGGGAGGTGCAGGCAGGCCTGAATCCGGCCGATCCGGAGGATGCAAATGCAGACCCGGACAATGATCTGTTAACAACTGCGGATGAATATCAGCTATGGATTGATCCCACATCTGCAGATACGGATGGCGACTCCATCCCCGATGGAGCAGAATTCGCGTACGGGCTAGATCCTGCAGACCCGCTTGACGCTGAGAGAGACGCGGACGGGGACGGTTATTCCAACCTTAGGGAATACAATGAAGGAACGGATCCGAGCAACCCTGACGACAAGCCTGTTGAGCCAGAGGCTCCAGTGGATGTGCCGTATACCCAGGGTCTGGTGGGCCAGTATTTTTCCGGAAGGAACTTCGAAACGTTTGATTTCGCACGCCTGGATGAAAGCCCCACGAATAGCTGGGGTGGTGGTTCGCCGGGCGGGAACCTCCCGAATGATCGATTTAGCGTTCGTTGGTACAGCACTCTGATTCCAGCATTTGATTCAGGGCAGCGAAATTATGAATTCCGTATTAGTCGCGATGACGGTGCGAGGCTTTACGTTGGTGGTGACCTGATTATAGATGCGTGGACAGGTCTCAACAGCACGACCTACCGCGCGCAAAAGGCCCTCTCGGCTGGGGAAAAATATCCCGTAGTTCTGGAATTCAATGAAGGCTACGGGGGAGCTAGCGTCGTGCTCCAGGTTGTGGACATGAGCAATGGCCGAACTGTTAATAGTTCCGATATCTTCCGGGTAACTCCGCTTGACTCTGAGGTATCTTTGGATTCGGACGGGGACTCAATTCCGGATGTTTGGGAAATGGAATACGGCTCTGACCCCTGGATGGATGATGCCGGACAGGTACTGAACACTCAGGGGGTTACAGTCCTCAGTGCATTCGAAAGTGGCGTAAGCCCACGCAATCCTAGCGAGGCGGCAATCTGGGAGGGCCGTACCGCCGGGATTGGCGATTCGACAACGAGTGAGCCGTCTGCTCCGGAGCCTGATCCCGAGCCCGATCCGGCGCCAGCCCCCGTTGTGACCATCAGTTGGACAGCGCCCGGAACCCGGCTTGACGGTACATCAATCTCCCTAAGCGAGATTCAGTCTTATCAGATTAACTATGGGCAGAATCAATCCTCGCTTGATCAAACCGTGACGGTATCCAGTGATGTAACTACCTATAGTTTCGAGGGACTAAGCGCAGGCGTCTGGTACTTCAACCTCCAGACGAGGGACCAAGAGGGCTTGTTAAGCCCTCCATCGAATACCGTTCAATACAATATTCAGTAGCGAAGGATCGGGCGTGCCTATCTGGTACGCCCGAGTAGTTTAGGGGGCATCCAGGCACTCGTGAAGGCGTCGGGCTAACGTCTGAGTGATGTGCGATATTTCGAACTCGTCTCGGTTTTCATAGCCGGAGAAAGAACCCAGTTTTTCGTCAAGGGCATATGCTTTCAGGAGCTGAGTTAACTGCTCTTTCTCCTCAAAGCTAACTAGGTCCCCAAGTTTTTTATCGATAACCAAGGTGCCCAAGGCCCCGTCCGGAGAAGTTATATTGATAATCGGTTTGTTGATGGCGAGGTAATCGTAGAGTTTGGAGGGAATCTGAGTGCGTGTTCCTGGTTGGACGTTGACTACTATATCGGCTGATGCAAGTGCTGAGAGGCACTCTTTATAGGGTCGAGCGGAATCCAGAATCAGACTGCCATCTTCAAGGAGGTCGGAGAAACGGTCTTTGAGGTCGTAACCCAGATTTACATCGCCTATCTGTCGGAAAACGATCCTTTTGCCTGAATCTGCCAGTTGCTGATTTGCTGCTCTGATTGCCTCAAGTAATACGGCGGGGTCGCGGACGCCATAAAGGAAACCTGCGTGGCATAGCAAAAGCGAGTCTTGAACTGTCACTCTCGGTTCTGCAACGATGTTCTGAAATTCGGCTGAATCGAACCCATTGGGCATAACAAAAAATTTGTTCGCGGGTTCATCTGGATACCGATGAACGAATTCAGCGTGCAGTGGGTCTGTATTGAGAGATACGGCCGATGCATGCTTCACAACACGCCGTTCGAGCCTTGCGCTCCAATCATCTAACAATCGCCCTTTCGATTGATGGAAAGGATTATTCATCCAGGGGTCACGAAAATCGACGATTAGCGGAAGGGAGCTCAATCTACTGATGAGATATCCTGCGACCAATCCTGACCACGGCGAACCAGTCGCAAAGATAGCGTCAATATTGTGTTGCTTTACAACCTTGATGCCTTTTATTACCGCCGGAATTATCCAGGGCCCGGCTTGGTCTGGGAAGTAGCAGGCGTCATAAATAAAGTCCTTAAATTTTTGCACTTTGCTTCGACTAGCAACTTCGCCGTTAGTGTTTGAAGTCTTGAGAACTGACTGGACAGTCTTATCTGTCGGTTCAGCCCGCTTTGAAAAAGAGGTCAGTAGCCGAATCCGCTTTCTGGCCCACAATAGAAATTTAAAAATGTCTAAACTTTTTACCCTGTGTATTTGTTCTCTGTTAACCGGTAAGTGAAGGTGGGCAAGCGCGTCAGGAGATGATTTCGTTTGCGGAGAGGTTGTGAGGACGTGGCAGCGGCCATTGGCTAGGTTACGCACGAATTTTATCGTCCGCATGCATCCAGGGACACCAGTGCTATCAGTAGGTGGATAGAAATAGGCGATAAACAGAATATGTCTATCTTTGAGATCTGCTCTAGTGCTCGACATATTCCTTTGTCAGAAATCCTCACCGTAAAAAGTTTTCGATTGCCTTCGTTCCGTATCTGGATGGTTGGACCATTCAGTTGCAAGATGGTCATGTTCCATTGGCCGATAAAGTGCAAAAATAACGAAGTGTAATTGGTGCGATGGTTTCAAACAGGTGATTACACGGGAATGCTGGTCTCCGCTAACTTGAAAACGTCCCAAATCGCCTTGGTGATAAATCTATCAGATTGCACGTAATAACTACATAGGATATGGCGCCGTTTTTGGGAAAAATTAGGTCTATCCCCGCCAATGGATGCTTGCCCGGCAGGTGCTAGACTGAAATATAACGTTACATAAGGTCGCCAATCAACACAGTCAGTTGCCATGGAAATGAAGTCTGTTCACATACTAGCTACACGGCTTCGAGTATCTTCTCAAGAGCCAGTTCAACTTGGATAGCGAAAGGATTACCTATGCTCCCGTTACCTAATTTTTCAAGAAAGCTCTGTTTGATTGCTTTGGTTGCCTCAAGCGGATTAGCCAATGGTGAAATTCTGTTTCAAGACAGCTTCGACGGTCAGCCAGATTGGCACAGCGGTCTCGAGGTAAACGCGACTTCAGCAAATCCTGCTGGAAAACCGGATCGTGAACAGCGCGCCTCCACGCACAAAATTCCGGAAGGATGGTTCTCTGTACGGCAGGATCCGGTCTGGGCTCCTTCTACTGGCCATCCTGATCGTCATGAAGCAATTGAGATATTGGCGAAGAACTCGGATAAAGCGCGCGGTGGAAACGGCAAGTCCTTCGTCAGTTGGAGAGATTCTTACGATGCCGGTTGGAACTACTGGGGGTCGGAGTCGATGCTCGTGCAGTATTTTCCTGAGGGCTACGACTCACTCTACGTTGAGTTTTGGATCCGCTTTGGCGACAACTGGACACGCGAATACGTTAGCGGAACGCCAGCAGCAGCTTCAAAACTCTTTCGTGTTTCTAGCTGGAGCGGTGACGGAAGCGAGTATCAAGCATTCGGCGGAGGGGAGCTTGGCCCCATATTTTTGTGGGATCACACAATCAATAGCTATGGGGTGCGAAATGCTTTGGCCTTCAGGGGTGGCCCGCATGGAGATAACTATGGGTTCTCATCAGGCGACATTTCAGGATTGCCGCGGCAGTTGGTGGGCATTGGTGATCTAAATATGAACTTTACTGCCGATCTGTCGGGTATGGGGCCGAATGGTTCCGACCCTGAATTGGAAGATCGAGTGAATGGTGGCCTTATTTCACGGGATCCCTACGTAAACATCGGCCACGATCAGGTCTATGGTCGAGGAGGCTCGTGGACTAAATTGGCTTTCTACGTGAAGATGAATTCGTCGCCGGGCGCCAAAGACGGAATAATGCGGCAATGGATCAATGGAGAACAGATTTTTAACGTTACAACCATCCCGTGGATTCGTGGTTCTACATCTGAAGACGTGAATGCCAAGTGGAATCTTGTGGCAATCGGTGGCAATGACTTTTTCCAAACCTATGACAATTCAGAGCGACGAGAAGAGTGGTACTCGATAGATGATGTCGTAATAAGAAATGATATTCCCAGTGATTTAATGGGAGAGCCGATCGCGTCTCCACCTGCACCCCCAACATCTATTGAGATCAATTGAGGGTCACAGTCGGCTGAGGAGAACAGCGGAAAGGCCGATGGATCGGCCAATTAAATAGAGTAAGTCTAAGTAGTATGAGTTTACGGCTTCTGAAAGTGAACACGGTAACCGAGATACTCTTTTAAATCGTTTTGCTGTAAGTATCGCTGGGAGTATTAGTGCTAGCATCAAGGCCAAGATGGACACTCTTGGTGCCAGAAACAAGGAGAAACCGCCTAAAGTTGACAATGCAGCGAACAATCCGGCAAGAAGGAATACCGGGTCACCCATATTGTTTCTGAGGTATGACTCATAAGACTTTGCATGCCATATCTGGCGCCTTATAAAGGCGCTTTGTGTCTTGGCGTTTCCCCAATGGACAACGTTTAGGGCCCTGCTCAAGCTAACCGAGTTTCCTGCGATCTTCAGCCTACGAGATAGTTCACTATCTTCCCCGGATGACATACTCTCATTGAAGCCGCCAATTTCTTCAAATAGGTCACGATTTAGGACGATTGAGCAACCTATGAGCTCTCTAGGTAGAGAATTCCCTTCGTGCCCCTCCAAAAGCCAGCACTTTTCAATCCAGCTCGCGTCGGGAGGAAGCAAGCAGCCACCTCCAAACGCCGTGTTTGCATTGAGGCTAAGAAGCTTCAGAGCACGATTCAGCCAGTCATTGTCCATTGTGCAGTCGGCATCTATGAAAACGAGGTTTTGGCCTTTTGCTTCTGATGCTCCTTTGTTCCTGACCGCTCCGACTTTACCATCGGGATACACAATGGTTCTATCAGCCGAAGCCTGGCTTATTTCTACAGATGCATCTTCGGACCCATTGTCGACAACAATAATCTCAAACTGGTTTCTCGGAAAATTCTGATTGTTTAGTGATGAAAGGCACTTGCCGATATGCTCTGCCTCGTTGAAGCAGGGAATAACAATGGTAAATATGATCATGTTCGACTATGCCTTCACTGCCCGAACAACACTTTTAAATTTGCCGTTTGCAGCCCTTGGGATTTGACTGGTGTATTCAATGAAGAGCTTCATCTCCGGACCTATTCGAGCGTGGAAGTTTTCCTGGAGAGCGTGCTCGTTTAATGATGATTCCGCGGATTCTTTTACAATAAGTATTCGGCAATCTTCATCGGTCTCCTGAATAACCTGAGCCTCCTTAATGCCAGTTAGCCCCTTAAAAATATGGTCAATTCGACCAATTCTCCGACCATCCGGCGTCTCAATATAGTCATCTAGCCGACCGTTTATCCCTGCGAACGTGGTCTGAACGCTTCCTTCACTCTCACTGATCAGTGTCGCAGAATCACCTACTCGATAGCGTAGGAGTGGCATGCAATAGTTAGTAAGGGAGGTTGCAATAATATCGCCCTGTAGTTTGTTTCTTTCATCCGTGTGCACTTCGGTGATTCCCAAAGTTGGACTTACTTGATAAAGACCTTCTGCGTCCTGTCCCGCAAAAACAACGTACTCTGCGGTTCCATAATAATCTCGTACCGGGCACTGGAAAACATTCTCTATTCTCTCTCGCTGCCAGGAAAGAAGGGTTTCGGAGTTCGTAATAATGGCTTTGGGGCTGAACTGTGGCCTAGTTTCAGTCAACTCGAAGTATCCGGCAATGTCCGAAATGGCGGAGGGGTATCCGATTAACTCGAGCGGAGCAAATGAATCGAGATCCTTTCGATAGAACGGGAAGGTGTCCCTGTTCAGGTGGTAACTGGAGTAAAGCCGTTGGTTTTCGGCGCGATTGAAGCGCCAGAACGGTGGGGAAAGGTCATTGGATTTCTGGACCATTCTGCCGGCAAAGGTGGCTCTGCGGGCACCAAACGGAACCCCGTGGAACTCTTCATGATCCACCACTAATGCCATGGCCATTTTATATGTCGTTTCGTCAACTGCCAGGGTCAGAGGGGTGCCTGTACTTCCACTGGTGTTCTGTAGGATATAGGGCTTTGAGCCCACAGCTCTGAAATTCCCTTGGTCCTTGCGTAGGGTATCTTTGTCCAGAACCGGGATTTTGTGGAGATCGTCAATGTGGGTGATGTCCTGCTCACGCAGTCCGTGTTCGGCAAACAGCTTTTGGTAGTAGGGCACGTTCTGTTTACAGAAACGAACCATCTCATAGAGTCTTTCATTTTGGTAGGCGAGCCGTTGGCTCTCAGTCCAGTGACGCGCCTCCGAGAGAAGGGCGCGAATCTGATGATAGCGGCCAGTGTACCGTTTAAGGTAGAGGCGATAGCCGAGTGCGCTGACAAGCATGTTTTGCAACCACACAGGGCTTGAATAATAGAGGCTTTCGATTCGACCACCCATGTCAGTTTGCATTCTCCCCTTGTGAACCGGATGGCTGTTCACTGAAGCGTGAACGTACCTTTTTTGCCGGATTGCCTGCGACAATACATCCAGGCGGTATTGCCCTGGTCACAACAGCGCCGGCCGCCACAACACTGTGGTCGCCGATATCACTCATCACAACGGACGTGTTTCCCAGCCAACAATCCCGGCCAATCCTGATTTTTGTAAAGGTGCCACCCTGTTCCTGAATGGGGCGTTGGGGATCGTTAAATTCGTGTTGCTTGCTGCCGCTGAGCACATGTACGCCGCTGCCCAACAAGGTGTTCTCTCCAATGAAACACTTCCCAATGTTGCATTGAGGGCCCACGTAAACCCCACGTTCGATAGTCGTGTCCCAGTGGGACAAAACGGTTAGAAAACCAATAGAAATCTCGCTGGATGTGTCGGGGCAGGCGAGGCTGTAAAAACTGGCTCTCAAATAGATTCCCGGTTTTCCTGGAACCAGGCTCAATAACTGGGAAACGGACTGAAACACTGAATCCTGGTTGCCTATGATCGAAAACCCGCGATAGACCAGCCATAAAGGTGAAGCCAACAGTGTGAATATGATTCGTGCCAGGGTCTTGATCTGGGATTTCATGTCAACGCTCCAAACGTATCTTTAACCAGGAACTCTCTCTGGAGGGACGAAACTGCAGCAAACCGCGGCCAATTCGACGGCCTATCTGGATGAGGACTCTCAGGGTAGATTTGGCTTTCGTCAAGGCCATCCGGTTGGTGTTTGTCGGTGACAGAAGTTGACCCTTCTCTGGTATTGTTGTTTGGAAACGGTGCGGGCCGTAATTTTGAAGCAGTATAATAAGGATTCTGGTAAAGAATCGCTCTTCACTAGCCTGGAGCTTTTGAGTCACATAGAGAGACCATTCAGATGCCTTTTCTTCGTATATTTTCCGGTGCGCGGTATCAAATAGTGCCGCCTGCTTCATTAACACTGCTTTCCTGAAATCTTGTGCGACCCAGGTGTCGTTGGGAAATTCAAGGTTTTCAGAATCATCCATAAACGGACGTTCGTTTTTAGCCATCCAACGCCAGTAGTGCCGTAGGCTCGCCAGGGTGTAGTGATAAGGTTCGTCTATCGTGTTGTTGTCCAGTTTCATCCAGAGGTAGCGCGTCATTGCCGAAAGCAACACAAGGTAGTGCCAGCCCGTTTCTGCGTCCAGTAGCCCACGCTGTTCAATGTTATCCATTGGGCCGATAGTGCTGCGAATCACGCTTTCGGCAAGATCAAGCCAACCTTCATCTGGTTCCAGCATACTGGCATCCAGCAACGTGTTAATGTAGTTTCCCGTGCCGCGTGTGAACGGATACCGATAAACCCCGTTCGTATTGCCTCCCCAAACCTTTTTTAACCGTGGGAGGTCCGTTTTCTTTACAGCAAGCACCTGCGCCAGAAGACCTTTTGATCCCTCATGAGCATTTCTCATCCAGGTCGCGAGTTCAATAACGGCCGAACGCGATGATTCAGACCCGGTCATCCAGAAATGGTAGAGCAATCCCGTGCTGTAACAATGTTCCGCCGCGGGGCCGCCGCCGGTTTGGCCTGGTATTGAGCTGGTTGAATTAAATCGTGAATAAGTGCGGTGCGTGGCGGTGTGGGCATCAAGGTAGTGATCTGTGTGCCAGAACATACCACGGTTGTATTCAGTGCGGTCATCGTCTGTATGATAAATGTCGATATCTGCCACGTGTTTTGCGAGATCATCCATTAACTCGAACCAACGTCGATCCCCCGTCAAGGCAAACTGGCGTGCGAAGCCGTAGATGGCGTCATACTGATTGTTGTAATGGGTAATAAACCTGGGATGATCGGATGGCAGGTACATGCATTCATGATCAGCATAGAGGTCGCCAAAGTTTCGCCATCCGTATTCGTCAATGATCTCCCGTTTTTTCAGGAAGCCTTCTTCCGGTGAGAGCGCCAGCCCTATAAGCGAATCAATCTCGTCGGTCTCCTCCGGAGGAGAAAAGCACGAGAATGCTTTGGTGTTGGCATAGTGTTCGGCCGGAATCACGGGCGTTAAGGGTGACTGGAGGTTCAACAAGGTTTCTCCAGCGGGTGTCAGCTGGATCCAGGCGGTTTGGCGCTTTTGTTCGCCTCCCTGGAGCTCGTAATCCAACTCGGTCTCAGGAAAGAAGCCGATAGTCACACAACCTCGTTCGGCCTTGATTGAAGACGGGAAGTTTTGCCAAAACTCGGACAGCTGCGCACAGGTGCCGGAGTTTTCTCCCGTTACCCCGGCGACCGGAGATGCACGATATCCATCGTCTACTACTTCAGATTTTCGGAAAAGCCTGAAGCCCCGGTACCTGGTTGTCACCACGCCATCCCGATTGAGATGGTTGTTGCTGTTCCAATTCTCTCCGCCGCTGGACTCCTGGTGGAGAATAAGCGCTTCATTCTCGCTGAAAATCGGCTCGACACCAGGCTGGGGCCTGATCCACTGGGAACGGCTGTCCATTTGTCGAACACTAAGCGAGAATGATTTGAAATAAACTGAACCAGGGTCGCCAAGATCCCACAAGCCGCCCTTGTGAACAGCCCTACGGGGATTATGAAGACCTGCGTCAACACGAATCAGTTCGCCTACTTTAAAGAGTTGGATATCAATAAAGAACCGGACGAGATCGGTTCCTGCTGACGTCAGGAAAACGCCTTCTGAACGGCTACGTAAGAAGTAGGTGCCGTCTTCGACAACAGCCCACTTCTTCTCGAATCGTACAGAACACGAGGTGTTCAACGGATCCTTCAGTTCGAACTCCATCTCGCGATAGTCGCCGTTTGGCAGCATAATCCTGATGCCAAGGCCGCTATCAGCTGGCTGAACAGGTGGAACGACCTGGGAATTTGGATTATTGAGAGAGGGTTCTTCCTTGAAAAGCTCGACGACGCGAGTTTGGTTCGGGGCAAGGTCGGCCGGAAAGGCAACCTGAAGCCAACGCACGCTGTTATCTGGCCAATAGCTGAGCGGGCGGGTCTGAAAAGGTATAACCAATTCCCCGTCAGAATATTTCAGGAAATGAGGTTGCTTATCCTGCAGATACCCTTTGGCAAGCGGAATTCCAAGTTGGATCGGTTCAGAGGTCCTCGAAAAACCGTGGTTTTCTCGGAGTACAACGCTGGGCCTCGGCATGCTTACTGCTGGTCTCCTTTGACCGCCAGGGCAGCGATATTTCTATACTGTTCGTCAAGCGCCTGGATGTATCGTGAGTGCTCCTCAGAAAGCGTGAGAGAGCCGGAAGAAATTCGTGTGGTCAAGGCCTTATACTTCTGGCGCAGGGTCTCATCATCGAAATCATCAATGTTGACGAAGTAATCGCCCAGCCCCACATCCACAAGAAGCTCTGCGGCTTTTCGGTAATAGCAAATACCCAGCACGGGAATGCCAAGTTGTAGTGGTAATACGGTGGCGTGGAACCGGGTGGCAACTACGCAGTCTGATTGACTGAGCGTCTCCATCAATTCGGCGACCGTTCTGCTGCGGGCAATCGAGGGCGGAGCGGCAACCCCCATGGCTTCGATCACATCGTCGATAACGTCCTCATCTTTTAATTGTGTGCTGAACAACGTGAGATGAGCTCCCTCCTGGACAATGTGTTCACAGAGTTTTGCCAGTTTCTGGACATAGTCTCTATATAGGGTGTCGTCCGGATGGTGCCAGTAACGCCTGTCAAAGACCGGCATCGGGTTGACAGCAACCCGCAGCCTGTCGCTTCGCTCTGCTCGACTTGGCCTGGCCCCACTTTCATAAAGACTGTGGGCCAGGTCAGGAAAGACTGGCCCCTCTATACCTACCTTTTCACGAATCAGTGTTTGTGAACCTTCGTCCCGTAATGAGAGGTAATCGGCTCGTTTCAGCGCCCGGCGGAGCATCCAGTAACTGAGCGGGTGAGTGAGTGGGCCGGCACCAATGCTCAAAAAGGCCACCTTTGTGCCTGAACGCTTTGCGAGCCACGTCCACTTCAACAAAGTATATGGGAACCCCCATGGTCCGCCAAAATTGTCCAGGAACTGATTTGAGCCGGTGATCAGAAGCAGGTCGACGGTTTCCAGTCTTATGCTGGCGGCTCGAAGAAACACAACTTCCTGCTTTAACGTATGGCGGAACTCGACTACGTTCTGGCCTGTGCGGAGTAGGCTGCCCAAAAGTGGGAAAGACTTGAGTCTGGTCTTCCAAGATTTTGCTAATGGCGTGGCTACTTCATTTACAGCCGCTGGTGCAGGGGTGTCTTCCTGTGCAGGCGTCTGGGTCCGGGGCGGATTAAAAAAATCGGCACGATACCGGATCGGGAATGAATCGACACCGTGTCTGCTGGCGCTGTCCGAAGGATTAATGGAAAAACAGGAGAGTTCCGCATTGGGTAGGTGGTGACGAAGATTCTTCAATACAGCTTCGATAATGGCCTCATCACCAAGGTTCTGGTTCCCATAGTGACCAAAGACAGCGATTCTGGGCGAAGGGGAGCGCGTTGACATCAGACGGATAGGACCATTTTGCGAGAGTAAAATGCTTCTGCGATGGTGTCAGCAGCGTTGGATTCCATACCCCGGATTCTCATCAGGCTCCAGAACAGGTCTTGGCTGAACCATGCTTTTGCCGCCTGTGAAGTGTAGGCTTCGTGTAAGAATCGGATTTTGGCCTCGCCAGTAGCCCTGGAAATGGGGAAAAAAGCGTTCGGCTGGCCCATGTCTCCGTCCCACTTCGGAATTTCATATTCCAGAATCAATTGGTTTCTGAACGTGTTCCAGGTCAGATCTGAAACAGCGCGATGATCCTGGTGAAGGTCATGACGATAGTGAGTGAAAATTATGTCAGGTTGGGGGATGTCATGTTTCAGGTGTTCGAAGGTCTCCTTTAAACGCTCGGGCTCCGTTGGAAGGAAACCGTCCCGAAAATCATGAATCCTCAGCTCCAAAGAGTCCGCGCCTTCGCTAAACAGCCGTGCGCCCGTTTCGGCCTCTTGCCGGCGTGCAGGGTTCGAAGCAAACACCACCCAGGTAAGGTGTACATCGATTCGCTCTGTGAGAATTTGAAGCAGGGTACCACCGCAGCCGATCTCAATATCATCGCAGTGGGCGCCCAAGCACAAGATGTGTAGGGGGCTCTGTGCTTCACCAAGCACACTGTTTAACATAGCAGCTACACCTTCTCTCGCCAGACCTGCCAGGGGCATTCCCCACTTGCATTGAGCTCGTCAAAGGCCTGCTTGTCCTTAAACGTGTCCATGCATTTCCAGAAACCATCGTATCGGTAAGCCACCAGCTCATTTTCCGCTATCAGTCGCTCGAACGGCTCGTGAACGAGTTCCTCACCGTCCTGTATGTACTCATAAATTCGTTTCTTGAAAATGAAAAAGCCGCCGTTCACCGTCAGGCCAGTATTGGTCGTGTCCTGGATGCTGTGTACGGTACCGTCGTCGTTAAGCCGCACGTAATGGAATGACTGTTGTGGCTGCACACAAAGGAAACAGGCAGTTTTCCCGCTTTTCTTGAAAAACTCCAGCATGTCATCTAGTGGAACATCCGAAAGGCCATCCGCATAGTTGGCCATGAACATGTCGTCGGGGCCGAGATCATCCAGATACTTCTCAACTGCCTTCAGGCGCATCCCGATGTTTGATTTAAGCCCGGTATCGGCGAAGGTAATCTTCCAATCGTGGATGTCGGTTTTGGTCAGGTGCGGTTTGCCGGCTTCAAGCACGAAATCGTTAGTAAGGCACTCGTCATATTTAAGGAAATACTGTTTGATTACATGGGCGTTGTGGCCAAGGCAGATAACGAAATCCTTGTGGCCGTAATGGGAGTAGAACTTCATCAAATTCCAGACAATCGGCCGGTGGCCAATGGGCACCATCGGCTTGGGAATGTTTTCTGAGAATTCACGCAGGCGCATTCCTAGTCCGCCACAAAAGAGTACAACCTTCATAACACTGACTCCCTTCAACTGCCTCTATGAGCAAAGTGTAGCAATCATTTCTTCTCTGAGTTGGTCAATCAGGCGCCCGTCGGGCAACTCAACATCATCATAGGTAAGTGCCTGGTCCATAGGCACGTGGCGCTTTACTTTGCAGTTCTGGGCAACGCCCATTGGCAACAGGTTGTCCCGCAGGCTGGTCTCGAAATTGTCGATCAGGGCGTAATTGGTAAAGCCTCCTATGCCATCAAGGATGTCGCCCTCGTTGAGATCCTTTTTCGCGATTGCGACTGCTTCGCAATAGGGCTTTCCAAGAGGGGTAACGGCAGCGTCATTACAAAGGACGCCACGACAAACCGTGATGGGTATTTCCAGCTGCGGAAGGTGGAAGGGGGTGTAGAACACGTAAAAAGGACCGTCGCCCATCTTCAGGTACTTCAGGTATTCCTGCTTCATCGGGTTGTCGGTGTAACCAACAATAAATGCGCCGGTGTATGGAGAGGCGCCAAGAAGGAAGTCCACGATACCTTGGCCGGGAGAGAAGGCATCGTCGGGGAAATGGCTAAGGCAGGTTCGTACATCGTCACACGCGGGCCCGTACATGCCACGCTTGCCCACACCAAAGCCAAGTGCGTTCGCGGTGACCGTAAGCTCCATGGACAATTTGGTGCCGTCCACGAAAGAGGTCATCATGTGTGGTTTCTGGTTGTTGGCCTCTGCAAACGCCTTTTGGGTTTCAGGCGTTCTGTGAACATCGTAGAAGCCTTTGAGATTGCCGGCGCCCACAACCTCCAGCCCCATGGTGCGAACGTGACGAGCCAGGTTGGAAGCTACACCAGGTTCGTCGCCGTCTGAGTTTGAATAGACTACGCCATTCTGCTTGGCATAGTGCTTCATCAGAGGACCAACGGTTGCGTCCATTTCGCAGTTCAGTACGAACGTGTGCTTGCCTGCCTTGATGGATTCCAGAGCGACCCAGGCGCCATACTCCACTTCGCCAGTCGTCTCAAGAACGGCGTCGATGGTAGCAGCGTCAAACGCGACTCTGGCGTCGTCCGCAATACAGGGAGTGCGGGACTCAATTGCTTGTTCCAGTTCGGCGCTGGTCGAAACAAACTGAGTGTTGTCTACGCCAGCATTGCGAAAAACTGCTTCGGCGTTCTCTGGGGTTCGGTTGACAATTACCGCCAACTGAATCGCCGGGAATGAACTCTCAATCTGTGCGGCGATATGCTTCGCGCTGTAACCCGCGCCGACCATGGCCAGTCTGATCGGACGGTTTTCCTCTACCCGCTTTGCAATCTCTGTGTCGACTATGATCATTTTGCTTCCCTGTCTTTCTATTTATTTTATTGTCAGAAATTATTCCAGTTCTTGTCGTTGTCCGAGATCGCTGCGATGGGCAGCGGCCACTCGATGCCAAATGTAGGGTCATCGTGGCGAACGCCTGTTGCAGATTCCGGATGGTAGAATTCACTCGTGTGGTAATAGATCTCGGTGTCGTCTACGAGTGTCTGGTAACCCGTTGCGCAGCCCTCGGGAACGTAGAGCATCCGGCTGTTTTCCGCTGTCAGTTCAACTGCGAACCACTTTTTGAATGTAGGTGAGTCAGGGCGCAGATCCACAATGACATCGTAAATGGCGCCGCGCGGACAACGAATAATTTTCACTTCCTGATGTGGGGCTGTTTGGTAGTGAAGTCCCCTGAGAGTGCCTTTCAGAGGGCTTACGCCGATGTTGGACTGCTTAATTGCCGATACAAGGCCCATTTCTTCCATTTCTCGCTCGCACCACAGACGGCCGAAGAAACCTCTATCGTCGCCAATGCGCTTGACGTCTATCAGGTAGGAGCCCGAAATTTCCGTTTCAGTAAATATCATCTGTTCGACCCCTAGATCTGCCAGACCAGGTTGCGATCGAGTTTGCCTTCCTCAATCAAATTCATGATGTGGGCAATACGTTTGTAGCGGATCCCTTCGTAGTCGTCTTTACTGAGTCCGAATCGAAGATAGGATTCGTAGCACTGTTCAACACCCTTGCGCGCCGTCCACCTGGTTTTGAATTCCGGAAACACCTGATGAATCTTGTCAAAATTGACGCGGTAAGAGCGCGGGTCTGGACCGGCATCCTCTGCGTATTCGACCTCGCAGTTCGGTACGGTTTCCTTGACGAACTGCGCCAGATCCCGCATCTGGTAGTTTTCTTCGTTACTACCGACGTTTACTGCCAGGTTATGTATCACATCGCGTTCAGCCTTGAGGGCGCAAATCACTGCCTGGGTGATATCTTCAATATGAACAAGAGGGCGCCACGGTGTGCCATCGCTCTTCAGCAGAATCTTGCCGGTTGTGTGGGCCCAGGCCACCAGGTTGTTGATCACAAGGTCGAACCGGATCCGCGGCGAAACTCCGTAGGCGGTTGCATTGCGAAGAAACACCGGGCTGAAAGTATCACTGGCAAGTTTGGAAACGTCTTCTTCTACCAGCACCTTGGACTTGGCGTAGGGGGTAACTGGGTTGAATTGGGCAGTTTCATCAAGGACGTCTTGTCCCGCTTTTCCGTACATGCTGCATGAGGACGCGAACAGGAAACGTTGCACACCAACAGAACGCGCCAGCTCTGCGATTTTTACAGAAGCGTGATAGTTGATGTCATAGGTCAGATCGGGATTGATATTTCCGAGAGGATCGTTTGAAAGTGCTGCCAGGTGGACAATGGCGTCAAAGCCTTCAAGGTCTTTGGCTGTAACGTCGCGCACATCTTTGTAGATGGAGGGCACGTCCATGGGCTCGTCGCCATACGTGCAGTAGCGATAGAGATCGGTATCCAGGCCGGTGACATCGAATCCTTCCTCAAGCAGCATCGGCACCATAACCGTGCCAATAAAACCTCTGTGGCCTGTAACTAATACCTTCATAATCTCTCCTTGCAGATTCAGGGGCGCTTGATGAGCCCGTATTTGATGACGTCCATCAGTTCATTCTTCATCGGATCTTTATACCAATAGGCCCGTTTGAGAAGAAACATAGACAGCACCCGTTTGTCCTCAAGCGGTATTGGTGCTCTCCAGACGGCTTTGTAGTACTCCTTAATGCTTCGCCAGGTCTGCATCACGAGCTTTCGCTTTGCCGGATCCCAGAAATTCTTCTGGCGTTCGCTATCATCACGTTTCCAACTGCTGGCCTGCGGATGCATGCGGCGATTGAAGAGGTGAACAGGCACTTCTCTGAACTTCCCATAAAGAGACAGCTCGACAACCAGATTGATATCTGCTGCCACGTAGTTGCCGAGTAGCGCCGTGCGCGCAAGGGCATCTCGCCGCATAAGTCCGTAAATTACGTTTTGCAGGCCCAGATTTTGAATGCAGTCTTTAAACCGCTGGGAGGCAGACTCCGAAGTGAGATTCAGCTTATCGTCGTAGGCTTCTGTAAAAGCGCCGTATTCATCAATTATGTGGGTCTTGCCGTAGGCAAGAACTACATCGTGATCTGCCTCTAAAACCTCAAAACACTTTTCAATCAACGTGGGTTCGATCGGGTCATCGGCGTTCTGCCATCGAAAAAATCTGGACCGGGCCGGTTCAAAACAGACTGTATAGTTTTTCGACGCACCCAGATTGATGGGATTACGAATATATTGAATTCGCGAATCTCGACCGCCGTAATCTCGGCAGATTTCTTCGGTACGGTCTGTGGAGGCGTTGTCGGCGATGAAGAGGTCAAAGTTGTCGAAAGTCTGGTTCAGTACGGAGCGCAGGGTGTCTTCCAGATACCGCTCGCCATTATAGACAGGCAGGCCGATAGCCACCGGACTGGTTTCGTCGTACTGCTGATTCATGGTGCTATCCCTCGCCGAACCAATGACTTCAACTTAATGTTAATATTAGTACATTATTGTAACGAAGTGTAGCCAGCGCCCCGAAGTTTTCCGGCTCTGCTAGGCTCCGCTTCCTGCCACCACACGGACGTTTCTGGGACTACGGATTATGCAGCCTTTACGTATTCTGACACTGGCAGTTTTCGTCGCACTAACCGGGTGCGACTCATCTCATCCCACAGATTCAGGACCCGCGAATTCATTTTTCGAACGCGAAACCATCGACCCGAGTGGTCCAAATGCTCCCTGGGGCAAAACGATCGGCGATATTGATGGCGATGGCCTTTTGGACATTGTTATCGGAGGGCATCGGCCGAGAAATTTGACGTTTTTTGAGAGGGTCGGGCGCAAACTCGGCATAAACGATTTTTCAGATCGTTTGGGCGAACTGGTGTGGTATGAAAACCCGACCTGGAAGCGCCACACAATTACCGAATCGTTGGCGACGAGGACAGATCTTGAAGTTTCGGATGTCGACGGCGACGGCGCCAACGACATTGTTTTGGTTTCCGACAGCGGCATCGTGTGGCTAAAAAATGATGACTGGAGTCGCTATTTGATTGGTGAAGGCAAGTTTCATGATGTTGAGGTGGCCGACCTGGATCGTGACGGTGCACTTGACGTGATCGTCCGGAACCAGTCTCTGTTCGGCTATAAGAATGGAAATTTTATTCGGGTTTTCAGGCAGGTAACTCCAGAGCAATGGGCCTATGAGGACATCTCTGTCCCGCATGGTGAGGGGCTCTCGATTACAGATCTCGACAAGGACGGGTTCAAAGATATTGTGGCCAGTGACGTGTGGCTCCGGAACCCGGGTGACTCCCTGAATTCTTGGGAAAAGATCCAGTACACCGGCTCTGGTGAAGGTGGTTGGCACTGGCATGATGTCTACATCGATACCGGTGATTTCAATGGTGACGGTTGGCCGGACATTTTGCTTTCCCCATCGGAACCAACTGGGGCCTTCTATGAAATTGCATGGCTGGAGAACCCTGGCGCAATAACTGACCAATACTGGATAAAACACATAGTTGCCGAGGACGTCGAAACGGTCCACCACTTTGTGGCTGCGGCGGATGTCGATCTTGACGGAGATATGGATGTGCTCACTGCTGAAATGAATCAGGGTGAGGGTGAGAACCCGGTTTCGGTTTACTTGAACGAGCCGAACGGCTGGGTACAGGAAACCCTTTCTCTAGGGGGAGCGCATAGCCTCAGAGCGGTTGATATAGACAATGATTTTGATGTCGATCTGATCGGGACGAACTGGCAGATCGAGAATTTCCGGGGGGATTACCCAGTTTGGATCTGGCGAAATCAACTGAATTCCCGCCAAGGTTGGGTGCGGCATGTCATTGACGATGACCGACCCGGGCAGGCCACCGCCGTTCTCGCCGAGGATTTGGATGGGGATGGTCGGAAAGATTTGGTAAGCGGTGGGTTCTGGTATCGAAACCCTGGTGCGTTGGGTGAGCAATGGCAGCGCTCGGAGTTGGGGGCCGGGGCGACTGACGCTGCTCTAATTCATGATTTCGATCGGGATGGAAGGCCTGATGTCCTTGCCACTGGGTGGCGAGCCTATGGTTATCAGGCACCCTTTTGGGAAAAGCTGGCGAACTGGGTTACTGATTCCCGGGATAAAGAAGGTAACCACGGAGAGCGACTCGTCTGGGCCAGGAACCTTGGCGCTGGCGAGTTCGAAATTTTTCAGAACATTCAGAGGGCAAGCGGAGACCTCCTGCAGGGTAGCGCAGTATTACCTGCAATGGGTGACAAGGAAGAACGTGTGCTTTTGTCCTGGCATGCTGCAGGAGAGGGCATCCAATCGATCGCTGTTCCGATACAGGCGCGACACGAGGAATGGGTATGGAGCGAGTTCAACCCCCTTTCATTGGATGAGGCCGTCTCTGTCGCAGACTTGGACGCGGATCATAATTCGGATGTTATTCTCGGAACTGCCATATTGTATGGAAGTGGGCTTGGTGACTGGGAAGCCGTCTGGATTGACGAAAAGGGCCTAAAACCTGACCGTCATGTGGTTTCGGATTTGAACAGTGACGGCCTCCCGGACATTGTCGTGGGGTTTGAAGCTGTAAGTGAGACCGGTGATTTGGTCTGGTACCAGCAATTGCCTCAGAAGGGCGACTGGGAAAAACACTTGATTGCACGATTAACAGGGCCAATGAGTCTTGGCGTAGCGGATATGGATGACGATGGCGATCCGGATGTGATCGTGGGGGAGCATGACCTCCGGAATCCGGAGCGAGCGAGGCTCCTGTGGCTTGAAAATCGGAACAATGGAGAATCGTGGTTGCCGAGATTGATACACCAGGGTGACGAACATCACGATGGCGCATTAGTAGTGGATTTGGATGACGACGGCGATAAAGACGTTGTTTCGATTGGTTGGGGGCATCACAAAGTGATTGTTTACGAAAGCGTCAATGCTACTGGAGTTGCCTCTGACTAGCGCCTGAACTCTTTAAGAATGTATCGAACCTGATGCCACTCTTCGGTTTTCTTCAGGAGTAGTATGGCTGCGCAAATTGCGGCGAGTGCCGATGTGATAATGAATAAACACCCACGAATAGCCAATTCCCAGAATCCTTGAATCTCTCCGAGATGCATAACCATCATCAGGCCCGTACCTGCGGTCGATCCCAATGCTCCGGGTATTATTAGGAATAGGAGCTTCGTTTGGCTGAATCCAGTCCAGTGGTTAAGAAGCACCAGTAGTGCGATAGTGGTTGCTATCGCCAGCCCTCCGCGAATCCAAGCCATGTTTGTCAAAGAGCCTGTCGCAAAGACAAGCAAGATAATGATAATGATGGCTGTCGAAATCAGATCGAATGTAAACAGTGCCCGCACCCGCCCAAGCGCAATTATGGCATCGCTGATCAGAGCGAAAAGACAAAATGTCAGGAAAAAGAGTGCGAACGGTCGCAACAGGTGGCTGTACGCCGCCCATTGTTCGCCGAGAAGAGTCAGCACAATTAGGTCGGGGTACAGCATCAGAAAGGTTGTGAGTGGCGTGAGGACGGTCACCATGATTGCCAGGCTGAATCTCACCCGGTAGGCCAGTGAGTCAGGATCGTCCTTTACCCGGGCAATCGACGCCAGAAGAGGCTCGCTCATTGGAATGATTGCAGACAAGGCTGGTAACAAGCTGATTTCACGGACCAGATTGTATCCTCCGAGCGCAGAGGTGCTGAAGTGCTTGGAAACAATCAGGTTGTCGACTTGCGAACGTGTAAACCCGACAATGCCCCGCAGCAAAAGCCACTGTGAAAAACTCCATTGTTCACGCGCATTCTCAAGGCTCCATTTGGGCCGGTATGGATGAACCCTATAAGAACCGATGGCAAACACGGCTGCAGAAAGCAGGCTTCCCAGAACGATTGCCCAATAACTCTGGTATAGCCAGGCGATGGTGATCACGGCAATAAACGATAGTCCCTTTTGCCAGAGGGTAAGTCGAAACAGAGGGCGGTAATCTATCTCTCTGACGGCTTGCATCATTCCAGGAGTGCGAAGAGCTCGGAGGGGAAGGGCAAGGGTCGCTATGGTCAGGGCAAGGGCCAATTCCGGTGTTTCGAAAAAAGCAGATAAGAGCGGCGCCGAACAAATGACGGCGAGAGCAACTAAAGACTTGATCAGAATGTCCATTGTCCAGGCAGTATTAAGATCGCTGTCGCGAAGTATTTCTTTCTGGACAATGTATTGTTGGTTCCCAATCTCCGCCAGCAGCTCAAAAAACTGGAGGACGATGGTGATCAACGCAATGATCCCGAAATCATCAGGCGTCAATATTCGAGCGAGGATCAGCGTACTGATGATGCCCAGTCCGCGCTGAACGACCTGCATACCGAGCAGCAACGCAGCACTTTTGATGACTTTCAGGCTGGCGGACATAAAGGTTATTCAATCTGGTAGAGGGTTTGGCGTTTACTATAGGCACAAAAAAAGCCAGCGCAAGCTGGCTTTTTTCTGCCTGAAAACTGGGAGTAATCAGGCCTTACGGCGGCGGGCAGCGCCCAGACCGGCGAGACCAAGACCCAACAGGGCAAGTGTGCCAGGCTCGGGAACAGCTTCGGTTACTACAGAGAGAACTGACTTGCCTACGTAGAAGTCACCGCTAAGAGACTTAACCGTAACGTCGAGGTAGCCATCAGCATTCAGTGCACCCAGAGCTTCCGCTTCGAGGTTGCTGCCGAAATCAGCTGTGCCAAACTGGATGGTCCCGGTGTCAAAATCGAAATCTTCGATTTGAAACAGGATGGTTTCGAACAGGGAGAACCAGCCGTCACGATCGTCTGCGACGTCGATTTCCAGGGTGCCACTTACTGCGCTGCCCAATACGAATCCATCATCGTTAATATTGTGGGTGTAGGAGTGGCTGTCCCACATATTCAATTTCACTGCCTGGTTAACCGTGTCAGTGATCATGCCTGCCTGCGCGGTCGCAAAAGTCATGAATACGCCCGCAGCGACTCCTCCAATAAATTTGTTCATAGCATCACCTTCCTGTGTTTAGTGTCGTGTTGCAGTAGATAACAAAGCAATGGTGAGGCCAACATGAGTAAAGCTATATAAAACAGTAAGTAAGAGATTCCTTAGTGAGACAGTAGCCGGTCAGGTGTAAAACGGGTCGACAGGCCAGAATTGGATTCAGATATCAGTCTTGGCCTCAAAGGCAGCGATGCGGTCCAAAGCCTCTTCACAGGTTGAGGTTTTGCACGCGGCCTGCAGGGAAATCAGTGCAAACCGCGTTCTTCCACTGTAGATTGCTGGCAGTTGTAATAACTTGGCTTTGACGTAGGTATCTGTGCGGTAGGCGCCAATAGCGTAAATATGTGAGACAACTACCCTCTGAGGTGTGCTGATGCGCCTCCATATTTCCTTGCCTGGAGCTGGTGTCGCTTCCCTGAACCACATATCGCGATCCACGAGTGGGGGTAAGTAAGGGACGATCTTTTCCTCCGGAGAATGACGTTGGATCTGTGCCAGGGATACGTAAACCTCCGTGCCTTCCTCCATGAAGAATCTTTGTTCAAGTTGATCAGGCACCTGGAGAGATAAGGGAAGAGCGGGCGCACTTATCTCGCGTAAGTCAGCGCCTGTGATCGAGAGTGGAGATTCCTCTATCTCCCTCGACTGAACCATGAAAACCGCTCCTGACCCGGCTACCAGCGCGAACAAAATAAAACCAGAAGCGGAGTAGCTGATCACGTGATCATTACCGAACTGTAAAGTTTTTCGGCGCCTGACCGGAGCCAGAGCAAGCGCTGGCAGAATAAAGGCTGCGAACACGATCCAGCCGAACATCTCGTGTTCACGAACCAGGGAACTTTCCATATTTGTCCAGTCAGCTATTAGCACCAATGCAATGATACGGACCCAGTTAATAACCAGCGCCAAGACAATTGAGCAGGACATTATCATTGCCCAGCCTCGCCACCGATAGTCGTTCAGGATTGCCGTGAATGCTCCAAGCACCATTGCAATCGCGAGGAAGCCGATGCCTGAACAGCCATCTGCAATAACGAGTCTGCCGTAGGCGAGCGTAATGTTGCTGCCTTCAATCAGTGCGGTTATTCCCATGGCGCTGACTGCGCCCCCGACGACGACGGTGGCCACGTTCACCAGTATCGGAATGAGGTCAGCCCATATAGGCAGCGATAGGCTGAGCAGGAGCAGGTATGGGATGAGCTTCAGCGCGCCCCCGAGCCCTAGTAGGGTCCACGCGATTGCAAAAAGGCTGACTGGCAAGGTGAGATAGGCCAGCGTATCGATACGAACCAGTTCAAGTGCTGCCCACGCGGAAGTGACAAGAATGAGCAGTATTCCCCCAACAAGACGACTACAGAGCCCTTTTTCAGACCAGCGTGAGCTGCTATCCAGAGGTGGGTGGACAATAAGGAGGGCCAGATAGGCAATAGCTGTGGGTAGGCCGTGTGACATGGTCTGTTCCCACTTAAGCCAGATTTCAGCGAGCCTGGCCCATGAGGGATAGAAAATCACAACGGATGCGAGGGTGGCCAAGAGAAAAGGCCAAGCACGAGAAAGCCGGGGAACCAAAGTCATCCGTAACCTGAGAATCCTGTTATTGATTTACTGCAAAGAGTATCGCCTTATTCTTTTCTCGTCATTAGGTCTGGCCAGCAAAAACCCCACCGCGTGCACGGTGGGGTTTCTGGATAACGCTAGCGGGCCTTAGGCTTTGCGGCGCCGAACGACACCGAGGCCGAAAAGGCCGATCCCAAGAAGCGCAAGCGTTCCGGGTTCTGGAACCGGGACGATGTCCTCCACGTAGACCAGCATGTCGTTGTAGTCCATGTCTGATCCGTCCTCGAAACCAAGGATGTAGTCATCACTTTCCCAAAGTACGCATTTCTCAGGAGTATCTTCACTGCAGCCGTAGGTTATTTCGCTGCCTAGATTGATCCGCTGCCCCTTGCCCTGAATTGCAACAAATCGCTCAACGCCACCATTACGTTCGGCATCGGAATAGATTACCGGGGCGCCACCGCGACCCAGGTAGAAACCGAATTCCTCGCTGGCAAAGGTACCCTTTTTCTGATTGTTGACGTAAACGCTGTAGCTACCACCCGAGATGTCGAAACTGACTTGGGCGCGGTTGGCGTTGTCAGTTACGGGCCCGTTAAAGCCGCCACTGGTTGTAAAGCTGCCTTCGTCCGCACCGTTAAACAACTCGACGTAGTCGTCGCCGTTGTAGATGCCGAAAGACTGTTTGGACAGCATAGACGTGATTTCAATCAGAAAGGTTGCTGTGCTGTTGCTTCCGTCCGGGGAAGAGGTAAAAAATGGTTCGGTGCTTACATCATTGTTTTTGGTATCGCCGAGCACATTAACGCTGCTTCCCGAGACAATGAGATTGTCGTTGATAATCTCACTGAGATTCGCCTCAGAACCGTTGTTAATGAATGCTGCTTGAGCAGACATGGCGCTCAGACACGCTACAGCTAAAGTCGTTCTGGCCAATTTCATTGTACTGATACTCCGTCAAGGTGTAGTGCGTTCCGTGCAACCCGGCTATCTCAGAGAGATCCGTGGCTTTCCGTCCCCCTCTCGCGAGAGGTTTGGCGGCGGGGAAATGTCCCCACGTCGTCTGTTAAACAACATCCGTGCCAGAACGGAAAAACATATATAAAACAGTTGAGTGAAGAAGCCGTCAGATTGGTTGTGTAAAGCGGCTATGCATGAGATGTAAAAAAACCAGACACGCTTTCGAGTCTGGTTTCTTATCGATACGACATAGACAGTTAAGGCTATAATGCCCTGCGAATCTCGTCGAGGTGCTTTTTGAATTCTTCGTTATCCGGGGCCATTGCGAGCGCTCGTTGTAGTTGATCCATTGCTGCACGGTGTTGGCCATCGAGATGAAGAATCCAGCCATAGGTATCGAGAATCGCCGGGTTCTCAGGCTCAATCTCGGCAGCGCGAGCTGCGAATTCAAGTGCACGAGGGGTGTCTGTATCCCTTAATGCCCAGGCAAGATTGTTCAAAGCCGTTGTGTGGAGCGGATCCCGCTGTAAAACCTTTTGATAGTGATTTGCGGCCGCCATGATGTTGCCTTCGGTCATCAATTGATTCCCGCGGGAAAGGTTGGCCGGAACGCTATCAGGGACGAGATCAACCCATTTTGCTGTAAGTTCGTCGGTCTTCTCTTGCGCGACCTGGTTGGACAGCTGAACGAGCGCGGGAAGGACGGCAGGATCACCGCTCTCACTCCAAAATTTATAGAGGGTCTGAAAAGCTTCTTCAGCGCGATTATCAGCCTGTAGGATGGCGGCGCGTGCAGTGGTCACCGGGGCCGTTGCTCCGAAAACCTGCTCGACTTCCAATACCGCAGACTCAGCTGCCTCGATATTACCCTGTTGGGTGCGGATTCGTGCTGGTAACAGAGCAAACCCCTGATTTTCAGGGTTCAGTGCAAAAGCCTGCTGAGCCTTGTTGACCGCATCATCCCATTGTTCTGAGAGTGTTAGTTTCTGTGCTTCGGCAGCAAGCAGGTTGGCTTCAGCGGTCTTGAGAGACGCTGACTCTATTCCCTTGCCGACTTCTGCTAGCCGGGAACGGGCTGTCTCCAGTTCATCTTCGGATATCAGCCAAAGAATCTCTGTTGCGGCCAGAGCATCTGCCAATTCGGGTTCAGCCTGACTGACAGACTTGGTCCAGTCTTCAACGGCGGACTCGTTCTGATGGTTGGCGGCATGAAGCCGGGCAGCCCTGAACAACAACGGTAGTTTTGGCTCGGTTTGTTTGGCAGCTGCGACAAAGCTGTTGACGGCTTTGGCTGGTTGACCCGCCTCCTGGTATAGCTGGGCTAGCGTGATGTTTACTTCAATGCTCTCAGGGTTGGTGTCACGGAGGCCTTCCAACTTCTTGATTGCCTCTTCGGTATCACCAGTTCCTGCTAATGAAATCGCTGCAAGAAGCTGCGCAGAGCGGTTCTCGGGGTAGCCGTTCTCCAGAGACTGTTGCAACTCTCTAAGCTCCCCGGTTTGGCCCTCTCGGATAAGTAAACGCACGTAGGCCGCTGTGGTGGGCCAGTCGTCCGGTTTGTTTGCAAAGGCAATCCGAAGTTGTCCCAGAGCTTGCTCGGGCATCCCTTGGCCTTCGTAATAGTTGGCTAGGGCCAGTCGAAGACGAACGTTCTCGGGATTGAGGCTTAGGGCCCGGCTCAGACTGGCAACGCCCTCGGACTTCGTGTCTTCGAGACTCAGCGCCACCATGCCATGCATAGCCAGCAGCTCCGTGTCGTCGGGGCGGGCCTCAATTGCTCGAGCCAGCGTTGCATAGGCTTCCCGGCGCTCACCCTTGTCGATTCGAGCCATTGTTGTAAGCCGAATGAAGCGGGTGGGAGACGTTTCCGGATCAATATTCTGAGAAAGCAGATCCAGGCCCTCTTGAAGCCTGCCTTGTTGCAGATTTAGCGCGCCAAGGGTAAGAGCGATGCGTTCGTTATCCGGGTTTAACTGGAGCAGGTCCTGGAGGGTCTCAGAGGCCTCGTCGAAGCGACCTTCTTTAATCGCAGAAATCGCTGACTTTGCCTGATTCTCAAGATCGGAATCGGTATTTTCTGCAAGAACCCGGTTATAAACCTGTGCTTCGGTAACACGGCCCTGTTCCGTGAGCACTCGGGAAAGCAATGTCAGTGTTTGTCTTCGCACTGGCAGAAAAAAGTCAGAGTTGGGGAGAGCGCCCACAGCTGCCGTTAGCGCCTCCACAGCCGGCTCAAGGCGGTTCAGCGTGTAAAGTGCGCGCCCCTTTAACATCAAGACCTCGGAGCTTTCAGGGTATTCTGCGAGATAGGAGTCAGCCTCGGATACTGCTTTCTGAGGATTGTTCAGATGCAGGTAGGTTTTCAGGATCCCGGCAGTCGCCTTTTCCACTTGCCACCCCTCAGCAAGTGCCTTTTCGAATTGCTCAATGGCTGCCTGATAGTCGCCGGCGAGTCTCAGCGCGCCGCCTTGAACAACGGCGCCTCGACCTTTTTCCTCTGGGGTTTCAAGGTCGGCCAGTGCCAATGTTTCACGCGCAGATAAGTGTTTGCCTTGCCCAATGTAGGACTCTGCTAAGGGAAGCGCGATCTCGCCGGGCTGTTGATCCAGTCGCGGACCCAGGAGTGTCTCGACTTCTGGATAGGCACCCACACGAAGATAGAGATCAGAAAGGCGTAGAATGTAGTCTAGATTTTCCGGTTCCTGCTGGATGGCGTTTTTTATTTCCAGCATGGCGGATCTGTACTGCCCTTGCTCTGCGTAGGTCTCACTTCGATTAATGTGAGTGAGCCCTTCGGGCTCTGTTGAACCCCCGCCGCATCCGGCTAAAACCAGCGCTGCCACAAGGCTGGTGCCGATATACAGACCCTTGCAAAAGGTAATCACGCGCCCATGGTGGCGGTGTCGCTTGAACATGGGCAATGTAGTTACGTTGTTCATAGTAGTCCTGCCTGGCTCTTTAGCTCTCTGGTGAAGCTTCGGAGGTTTCGATGTTGTACTTATCGGTAAGGCTATAAATGGTGGGGCGTGTTATGCCAAGTAATCGGGCCGCCCTCGCCATATTGAATCCGCTGACCTGAAGTGCTTGGTTAAGCGCACGCCGCTCTGCGGTTTCTCGAATCTGGCGAAGGTTCAGGCATTTCTCATCTTGCGTTGATGTAGCTTGAAGGGACAGGTCTTCGGCAGTGACTCTTTTACCTTCGGCCATTATGATCGCGCGCTTGACCTTGTTGATCATCTCCCGCACATTCCCGGGCCAAGGATAGTTATTGACGGCGCTTATGGCGTCCTCGGCGAAGGACAGGTTGGGGCGGTCGAGCTCTTTCCCGATACTTTTCAGGAGTGATTGGGCGAGAACCAGGGCATCGCCATCACGATCCCTCAGAGCAGGGACGTCAAGCGTGATTTCGCTAATGCGGTAGTACAGATCCTCCCGGAATTCGCCGCCTTCAATAAGCTGGTTCAGATTCCGGTGGGTCGCACATATAACCCGTACATCAACTGAAATTGGTTCGATCGCACCAACGCGATCAATCATCCGTTCCTGAAGAAATCTGAGCAATTTTGCCTGCAGCGCGAAAGGCATGTCCCCTATCTCGTCAAGAAAAAGCGTGCCACCGTTGGCAGACTCTATTTTGCCCTTTTTGTTCTGTGTTGCGCCGGTAAAAGCGCCTTTTTCGTAGCCGAATAGCTCGCTTTCCAAGAGGGCTTCAGGTATTGCTGCGCAATTAATGGCCGCGAAGGGCTTTGAGGCTCGAGGGCTGAGATCATGCAGTGCCCGAGCGAGCAGCTCCTTGCCGGTTCCGGTTTCACCGTTTATGAGTGTAGTAACGTCAGTCGGCGCGATTTTCTCTAGCGTCCGGCAAACCTGAAGCATTTGCGGGCTGGCTGCGACAATACCTTTGATATTGGTGGCGTTCTGCTGGTTCGCCAGTTCGCGATTCTCGCGCTCAAGTTCATAAAGCCGAAAAGCTCGGTCTACGACAAAGGTCAGGATGTCTGCATCCAGAGGCTTTTGGTAAAAGTCTGATGCGCCCATTCCAATGGCCTTGACAGCATTCTCCTTGTCTTCGCGACCGGTAACAACGATGATTTTTGTTAGTGGCGCGAGCCTGAGAATTTCTTCCAGAAGACTGAATCCCTCAGAGGCTCCTCCTGGGTCAGGGGGGAGGCCTAGATCCAAGGTCACTACATTGGGCTCTTCTCGTCGCAGGAGTGCCAATGCGGATTCACGATCCGACGCTAGGCTTACTTCCAGATCATCGCTGAAGCACCAGCGCATTTGGCTCTGGAGCCCCGGGTCGTCTTCTACGATCAAGAGTCGTCTAGTCACAACAGCATCAAATCCTTTTTTGGAGTTTCCCTTGTAAAGATTCTTAACCGAACGTTGACACTTTGCAATGCTCGATGGAATTTATTGAAGTGGACGCCGACTAATTGACGCTCTCCTTTGAGTGGTCCGCGTCATGATCTGGTCGATATGTTTGTTCAGTCAGTTGTACCGCCTTTTCGAATGCAAGGGGGATTCGCACAGAGAAACATGACCCAACCCCGGGCTCGCTTGTAACATCGATACTTCCCCCAATTTTCCGTATGTATTCCCTAGCCTGATAAGCGCCAATACCCATGCCCGTCAGACCTTTGGTGCTTTCAAAAGGTTTGAATAATTGGTCACTGATGAATTCTTCTGTCATTCCTGAGCCTGTGTCTTGAATGAACAGAACTACGGAGCCTTTGGATGTCTTGATTGTAAGAGTGATTTCCCCTGTCTGCGGTGTCGCGTCCTGTGCGTTCTGAATCAGATGGCCCAGTACGCTGCGGAGATGCTCAGTATCAGCTTTAATGATCGCTTCTGGTGGAGAGCCGACAACATGCGGCGCTGGCGTCCGATGCTGATAATGCGTCACCAAGTGCTGAACCAAATGTGTCAGGTTGATCGGTTCAAGATTGACCTTTTCTTCTGTATGAGGTTTGCGAATGTGATCTACCAGATTCGACATTTTCCTCACAGCGTGTTCAGTTGTATTGATCATATCGTCAATGAATGCAGGGTTATTGCGATGCTTTGGCGCATTTTTCACCAGCAGTGACAACTGGGCAATCACGGTTTTCAGGTCATGAACCATAAAAGAGGACGCCTTGCTTACGGCTTCAAACTGCATCGCACGGGATAATCTGTATTGAGCATCGGCTTGGGCGAGCAGGTTGCAGGTCTGCCGAGCCACGACCTTAATGAGGTCAAAGTTTTCCCAATTGAGCTCTACGCGGGCGTATGGGTTGCCGACAAGAGCCATCCCATAGAGCTCATTGCCCAAATAAAGAGGAATGATCAGCCAGCAGTCAGGAGTTTTTGCTATTGCGTCAGGAATTTCCAAAAGGTTGTAGCTGACCGGATCTGCCTTGTATTCATGTAAGTCGACAATCCACTCACGGTCCCGAAAAAAGCGAACCAGCTCGGAGTTGCCCTCGATCATGGTGTATTTGGGTGTCGAAAGATTGACCGAAGCTTTGAGAACGTAAGCATCCTGCTCGCCAATGAGCCAAATCGCACCCGCGTTACTCTCAACTAGTCCCGCGAGAATCCTTATGACGCGCTGGGGTAGAGGAGGGTCGTCACTGAGGTCGGCAAGCTCCCGCGTCATTTTCAGCCATTCTTCGCGGTAGTCGTATTTGTAGTCAAAAAAGTTTTGGCTGATCAATACCATCAGTTTGGAACGGATGCGCCTCGAGAGAAGGAGCGTAGTCAGGAAAACAAGCGAAATCGTGAAAAATAGAACCTGAAGCGCGTCGCCCCATTGCCCACCCAGGGTTCGAACATAATAGCCACCGAGGGCAAGAAACAGCAGATAGCCACCGGCAAATATCAGTGTTCCACCATGAAAAACTGCCGAGCGGGACAAGTGAAAATCAACGGGCTGCCTGCGGGTGTTGATAACATTGACCGCGAATAGCGGTGTCAGTAGAGCATTTACAAAACCGCGAGCGTTCCAGAACGATTCCGCAACATGCCCAAAGAGGAGGGCATCGGAATACATAAAGAAATCGAAGGCGAAGATAGTCCCCGCGCCAATGCACATGTATTTTATACTTGATCTTCCGAAACTGGGGGAATTGCGCCAGATTTGCTCGATGAGAGACAGGCCTAGCAGGGAAAGTCCGATTTGGCCGAGAAGTTTGATTTTCCCGCTAGCCATGGCCATATCAGTGAAATTTTCGATGAGCCCGATTCCGAGCAGAACCAAAAGTAGCACGCCCGCGCTTGCGCCCAGAATCTGCTTTACTTTGCCGGTGAGCTTATTCTCCCTCAGTCCGTCTTTCAGCAACGCAAAGAGCAGGTAAATCCAGGCGGCATCCCGAAGCAATTCAATCAAATATCTCAGGTTAAAGCCCGGATAGCCCCAAATGCTCTGACTTACGAGCGAACACGCCCAAACGGCCGTAACGGTTGAGGCAAGCGCAAGAGCGCGGTCGACTCCGCGACGAAGGTATCGTGCCGCCACCAAAATCGCCAGAAGTCCGAACGTAATCGCCGCCAGCGAGTAGCTGAGTACGTCCATGTTGCTGAACATGCCAGAGTGCCTCGTGAAGAAGTCCTTTCCAAAGAATAGCTCTGTTTAGTTCCCAGCGTAACTTATGTAGCCGCTGTGGACCTAAACCGGCCTCTTGTTCTCCCGATAAAACCGGAAAATCTCCTTTAGCGGCCGCTTCGGCTCAAATCCGAACTCATTAACAAACGCCCGCCCATCAATCACCACCGGGTACTTGAAGAACGCCATCAGATAGGACGGAAAGCTCTTCAGTTTCAAGGTGCCGAGTATCATCTTCGGAACCATCGGTGGAATGGAAGGCACCTGGATTCGCTTGCAGCCACATAGCTTTAGTGCGTGCTGGTAAGCCACCCAGTCCTGCGGCGCGACGTTGAACACGCCACGTGTCGGTTTTTTATACGCCAGCACAATGGCGTCGGCCATGTCATCGATATGGATAAACTGCATCATGGGCGAAAAGCCCGCCAGCACCGGAGCCCGTTCGCTGCCCAGCAGGGTGCTTATGGTGTTGCGCACGCCCGGCCCGACGATATTGCAGGGTCGCAGAATGGTGATGTTCAGTTCCGGGTAGCGCCACAGATAGATGTTGGCCAGGTTCTCCAGTTCCACGGAGTCAATCAGGTCGGCGCTGAGCCCTGCGCTCTTGAGCGGTGCCGCTTCGTCGATAAGTGCTGGGTTGTAGGCCACCGCTCCGTAGACATGGAACGTTGAAAGCACGACCACTCGTTTGATGCCGTACTTGTGGCTCAGGTCCAGAAGCTTCTGGGTGCCGAGCACGTTGGCGTTGTAGCGCCGCATGCGGGTGAGCTGGCTGGACATAATCCGGCCCATGTGGATCACGCCATCAAACTCATAGCGCCGGAACAGATCCTCGAACACCCTCTTGTTGAAATCGATGCAGTAGCTGGGGATGTCGTCGCCCAGGTAGACCTGTTCGCGGAAATCCACGGCGACCAGGTCGCAGGTATCCCGAAGCTGTTCGATAACTTTCTGGGCGAGGGCGCCGGCGGCACCGGTGATCAGAATGTGCGGTCTGCGTTGTTCGCTCATCAGAAAAGCCTTTTCCTTTCGCTCAGTCCCTTGTCGATCAGCCGGCTGATTTCCGCCTTGACCTTCTCTACGCGTTCTGTGACCTGTTCTTCGGGAATTTCAAGGTCGTCGAAGTACATCGGGGCTCCGAAGTTCAGGTGAACTTTTGCCGGCAGCACCACGGGCATGGCGACCGGGGCATAGGGAATGCCCAGGGCTTTTGCCAGGGGCTTTATGTTGGCGATGGCCGGGATGGTTTCCTCGCAACCCACCACGCCAACGGGCACGATCGGCGCCTTGTACTTCATGGCCAGGTGCATGAAGCCGTTGCCAAACCGTTTGAGCTGGTAGCGGTCGTGGTAAAGCTTGCCCGAACCTCGAATGCCCTCGGGGAAAACAATCACGGCTTCGTTATTCGCGAGCATCTTGGCGCAGTTGACCGGGTCTCCAAGTACAGCGCCAACTTCATTCAGCAAATTGCCCAGCCAGGGCACGGTTGGAAAAAAGCGTTCAATCATGGCCCTTGGAATGCGGGCATCTTTTTCCCGGGAGGCAAGGGCATAGCCAATCAGCAAGCCGTCGATAGGGAGCTGGCCACTGTGATTGGCAATAATGAGGACCGGCCCCTCGGCGGGAATGTTTTCCACCCCGTGCGCCTGTACCCGGAAGTACTTTTCGTAAATCTGTTTGGTGAGCGAAAGCCCGTACTTCATGGCTTCGTTGTTATAGCCCCATGGGTCGTAGCCCAGGCTCCCGATGGGTTTGCGGATGCGGTTGATATGTTGATCCAGTTCCGCGGGAACGAGTCGGGATTTCAGAAACGATGCCAGGCTCATGATTTCCTTCCAATGAATACGCCTAATGTGTGGCTTTGCCCGTTATTAAGCACCCGATAATCGCTGGCTGCATTGGCGGTTTCGACGCACAGCATGGACTGCCAGGCCGTATCGGGAAAATCCGATAGCTTGGCCGCCTTGGCCGGACCGGGGTTCCAGACCACAGTTGAGTCACTTCCTACGGCCGAGAGCTTGCGGCCAGTTCGGGGTGTCACGATCGTCAGGGTTTCGCCGCTCTCATAGATGCGGTCCGTTTCGCCGTCGAAATACACAGGGCCTTCCTGGTTGCGGTATTCCCAGTTATCCAGGGTGTCGATGTACTGGCTGTTTCCGAGACCCAGCACACGAGTCCGGGTTATGTCGCTGGTCGGCAAATAAGTATGGAGCGCCTGGGTAAAGGCCAGCGGATCGTTCCCCAGGTTCGTGGTCGTCAAAGCCAGTTGGCATCCGCGGATGGAGAAGCTGAAGGTGAGCAGGGCGAGCGCATGCCCGATCCAGACATCACTGAAATCTTCATTGGCATCCAGGGACAGGCTGATTTCCACTTCGTGGGCGTTCTCCCGGACATCTTCCAGTTTCCAGAGCGCGGTACGGGCAAACCCGTGGGCTTGGTCGGTCTGGATGCGTTTCCGCACTTCCGGCGCGTTGCGGGCCGGATCGCCAAACCAGGGCCAGCACACGGGGATGCCGCCGCGGATGGCTCGACCGGGTTCGTACCGGGCCGCTGGGCTCATCCAGAGCCAGTCAGATTCATCCTGAGGTTTGAAGCTTGCCAGGTGAGCGCCCTGAATAAACACGGTGGCCTGGAATAAAGGATGGTGGACCTCGAGAGCTTCCAGTTGCCCGATTGTTTTCCAGCGCGTGAAGGACCACTGGCCCGGCGAAAGTGAGAGCGGTGGCCTGTTACTGCTTTCTGACATGGTTAGCTACTGAGTGAAACCGGTTAAGTGTATTTGCCTACACAGAGAGTAAATTAAAACTGCCGCTGCGGCGACAATTGCGCCTAAAATACGCTCAAATTCAGTACGAGGCCTGCCGATGGAAACGCCGGTAATCATTCCGATCCATGATCCCCTTATCTCACCTTTGCACAGCGCCCAGGATGCGGTGGCGGGCAGTGATGTCCAGTCGATGGATCTCACGCCGGAGCAACAGGAGCCGGTGTCTGAGGACTGGCTGGATGAACTGGCTTCAGGGCTGAGCGAGCACGGCTGGATGTCGCTGGATGTGAGGTCGCGGCTGGGCGCCAACCTATTGGCGGCGCTGAAACAGGAAGTGCAGATTCTGGATCGTACCGATGCCATGAAAAAAGCTGGCATCGGGCGCGGGAGTGATCTGGTGCGAGACCGGTCGGTGCGGCGCGACAAGATTGCCTGGCTGCAAGGCATTACAGCTCCTCAGGCCGCGCTGTTCGAGTTTTTCGAGTCCATTCGCCAGGGTCTGAATCAAAGGCTGTTTCTCGGGCTGAAGCGATTCGAGACTCATTATGCTACGTACCATTCAGGTGATTTCTATAAACAGCATCTGGACAGCTTTAAGGGCAGGGCATCCCGGGTGGTGAGTCTGGTGCTTTATCTGAATGAAGATTGGCAGGCAGCCGACGGTGGCGCGCTTCAGGTTTTCAACCGGGACAACGATCAGGAAGTGTGCGGAACCGTGTTGCCCGAGGCAGGACGAATGGCCTTGTTCATGAGCGAGGAAATTCCTCACGAGGTGTTACCGGCAAACCGCACTCGCTACAGTCTGGCCTGCTGGTTCCGACAGGATGAAGTGCCGCTGCCTTTACAAGGATGATGCTGACGGGCGTGCTGATTTGTCATTGTAGTGTGCAAACCCTTTTGCTAATATGCGCGCCGCTTTCGGGGAATTGTCCCGGAACGCCGTTATGGTGGCTCCATTGGTGCCTCCGCAACATGAAACCGTGAACCCGGTCAGGCCCGGAAGGGAGCAGCCGCAGCGGTGGAATTGTGTGCCGGGGTGTCGCTGATGGAGTCACCCCCAGTTTCCTCTCCTCTCCTGTTTTTTCTTCTGATTATCCTTGATAGCCATGAACTTGTGAGCGCGCTTCCGGAATCAAGTCTGCTTCTTCTGGATCTTTGTCCGTGCTAAGGTTAAAGCCGTTTTTCACTGCAGTTGGCGGAACATGAGCTACCAGGTACTTGCCCGTAAATGGCGCCCACGCACTTTTGAGGATATGGTGGGCCAGGAACACGTGCTCCAGGCGTTAATTCACGCCCTGGAAAGCCAGCGTCTTCATCATGCTTATCTGTTCACGGGGACCCGTGGGGTAGGCAAGACCACCATTGGGCGTCTGCTTGCACGCTGCCTCAACTGCGAAACCGGCGTAACCCCGAACCCCTGTGGTGAATGCTCGAGCTGCCAGGAGATTCAGGAAGGCCGGTTTGTGGATCTGATTGAAATCGACGCCGCGTCCCGGACCGGCGTTGATGATATGCGTGAGCTGACGGATAACGTCCAGTATGCGCCCACGCGTGGCCGCTACAAAGTGTACCTCATTGACGAGGTGCACATGCTGACGAACCAATCGTTCAACGCTTTCCTGAAGACCCTTGAAGAACCGCCGGAACACGTCAAGTTCCTGCTGGCAACGACCGATCCCCAGAAACTGCCGGTCACAGTGCTCTCACGGTGCCTGCAGTTTAATCTCAAACGCATGACGCCGGAGCACATCGCAGGCCATCTGCGTCATGTACTGGGTGCCGAGGAAATTCCATTTGAGGAACCGGCCCTGTGGCTCCTGGCCCGGGCTGCGGACGGCAGTATGCGCGATGCCTTGAGCCTCACCGATCAGGCTATCGCCTTTGGCAACCAGAAGCTGTCCGCCAGTGATGTCAGTAATATGCTGGGGACCATTGATCAGCGGGATATTGAACGCATTGTGAATGCACTCGTTGAAGGCGACGGCCCGGCCTTGCTGGCGGAAATCAGCCGGATTTCGGACTTTGCACCGGATTACAGTGTGATCCTCGCCGATCTGCTATCGCTCTTTCACCGGGTGACCATGGAACAGGTGGTTCCGGGCAGTGCCGATAACGCCCTCGGCGATGCCGAGCAGGTCCAGGCGCTGGCTCGCAAGCTCAGTGCCGAGGATGCCCAGCTTTTTTACCAGTCTGCGCTGATTGGGAGGAAAGACCTTACCATTACGCCGGATGCCCGGATGGGTTTCGAAATGACCCTGCTCCGGATGCTTGCCTTCCGCCCCGGGGCTGACCGGCGAGAGCCGCCGGCCATAAGCTCCGGTGGTCAGTCTGCCGCTTCCGAGCCACGGGATGAGCCCGACCCGGCGCCGACCCCACAGGTAGAGCAAAAACAGCCGGAACCGCAGCCGCAAGGTTCTGAACCGGTAACGGAAATGGCCGCAGAGCCGGCTCAAGAGGCCAGCGAACTCCCTGGACAGCCGGAGCCGGAACCCGAATCCACGCCTGAGCCTGAACCCGAGATGCCGGCCGCTCCACCCGTTGCGGATGAGGATGCATCCTGGCTAGCCAGTCTGGATGCCCAGGCCGAGGCGGCTGGAGAGTATGAAGAAAGCTATCCTTTAAACGACGAAGCTCCTGTTACCGAAGAGCCAGCACCTGCAGTTAGCGCGGAGCCAGTTGAGCAGGCGGCCCCGGCTCCGGAACCCGCGTTTGTGGAGTCCGATCCAGCGATGGAACCTGCAGTTGAGCAGGCGCCTGAGCCTGAGGGCGAATTCGTCTGGCACCGTGATTTCCGGAGTCTTGGCATTGTGGGCATGCCCGGTAATCTTGCCAGTCACGGCGCCATGTCCCGCGATGGCGATGTGATTACGCTGACCATTGATGAGGGGCACGCCCGGCTGTTGAACAGCAGGCACGAGGAAAAGATTCTGGCTGCCTTGAGAAACCGCTTTGGCGACTCCATTCAGTTACGTACAGAGCAGGGCAATCCCGGGCCAGACACCCCTGCGGCTTATGAGGAACGCCAGAGAAAGGCGCGCCAGGAAGCCGCAGAGGCGTCCATTCACAGGGATCCGGTCGTAAAGTCTATTGTTGAACGATTCGAGGCGCGGGTAGTGGAAGACAGTATCCGGCCGGCAGAGACAAGCAGGAGATAAGCTATGATGAATAATATGGGCGACATGATGAAAAAAGCCCAGAAAATGCAGGAAGAGATGCAGAAGGCTCAGGAAGAAATCGCCAAGGCCGAAGTGACTGGCGAAGCCGGAGCCGGCCTTGTCAAAGTCACCATGAACGGCCGTCACGACGTTCGTAAAGTGGACATAGACTCGTCCCTGATGACTGAGGAAAAAGATATTCTGGAAGACCTTCTGGCCGCTGCGGTGAACGATGCCGTGCGGCGCGTCGAGGAAAACCAGAAAGAGAAAATGTCCGGTATGATGTCCGGCATGGGCCTGCCGCCCGGTTTCAAGATGCCGTTCTGAATTCCATCCTGCAGCCGTTCGAGGACCTTTCATGGCATTCAGCCCGCTGGTTGATGAGCTTGTAGAATCCCTTCGTTGTCTTCCCGGAGTCGGCCAGAAAACGGCCCAGCGCATGGCTTTCCATCTGCTGGAGCGTGGTCGTTCCGGCGGCACCCGACTTTCTGAGGCGCTGAGCCAGGCCATGAGCGGTGTCCGGCGGTGTGAAAGCTGCCAGAACTTTGCTGACACCGAGATCTGCGGGATCTGTGAAAATCCCCAGCGGCGCACGGGCACCCTGTGCGTAGTGGAAAGCCCTTCAGATCTTCTGGCCATTGAGCAGGCGGGTGACTATCGCGGCGGCTATTTCGTCCTGATGGGTCATCTTTCACCGATTGATGGCGTTGGACCGGAGGAAATCGGCATTGAACGTCTGCTGAAGCGGATCCGCGACGAAGGCGTGACTGAGCTGATTCTGGCGACCAACCCGACGGTGGAAGGTGAGGCTACGGCTCACTACATCGCCGATCGCCTTGATGGCCAGGGCATCCTGATAACCCGTCTGGCCCATGGCATACCGGTGGGTGGAGAGCTCGGTTACGTCGATGGCTTTACCCTGACTCACGCATTCCGCGGTCGCAAACCGCTGTCCGATTGAATCTGACCGAATAAACCTACCAGGCACGTTTATGGATATTTCCGCCCAGGCCGCTGTGGCAGTTGACGTTCCCCCGGCTCCGACCAGGATTGACTGGATCCGGGAACCACAAGCACTGGACAAATGGCTGGATCGGGCACCGGGCAAGCCCCTGGCGCTGGACACCGAATTTGAGCGGGTAAACACCTTTTACCCGATACCGGGGTTGGTTCAGTTGGGCCTCGACGGCGAGTTTTGCCTGGTGGACCCTTCCGTTGCCGAGCAGTCCGGACGATTTCGGGAAGTCCTGGCGGACCCGGACACTCCAAAGCTTCTTTACGCCATGAGCGAAGATCTGGAACTTTTTCGCCAGTGGCTGAATCTTCAACCTGCCGGTGTCATTGATCTTCAAATCGGGGCCGCAATGGCCGGAGCAGGGTTCTCCCTGGGTTACGCGAGGCTGGTGGAAACCCTGTTCGGTGAGACTCTGGACAAGTCCGCCACCCGCTCTGACTGGCTGGCGAGACCGCTGAGCGATGCTCAGCAACGCTACGCGATTGACGATATCCGTTTTCTGGAGCCGATGTACCATTGGGTCAGTGCATTACTTCGCGATCGCGGTCTGGAAGCGGCTCTGGTTGAGGAATCGGCGCGCTTTGCCAATGAACTGGCAGGGCAGGAGGATCCCGACAACCATTACCTGAAACTGCGGGCCGGATGGACCCTCTCGGCTCAGCAACAGGGTGTTCTCAAGGAACTGGTGCGCTGGCGTGAGCGGGAGTGCCAGCGGCGGGACCGGCCAAGGAACCGTGTGCTGGCAGATGCACTGTTGATTGCCATCGCGGAAAGGCTGCCGGCGTCCGTGAAGGAACTTTCCAACATTCAGGGAGTACCATCCGGCGCAGTCCGTCGGTACGGCGATACCCTGATTGAACTTGTTAGCCGGGGATCGACCGCGGATAATTCGTCCCTTGAGAGGATTGCGCCACCGTTGTCCCGGGATCAGCAGGGATTCTTTAAACAGTTAAAGCGTCTTTTCAGGAATGCGGCAGAAGATGCTGATATTCCAATGGAATTGTTAGCGCCGAGAAAGCGTTTGGAAAAAGTTGTACAGCAACCGGACCTCGCGCAACACGATTTTTTCCAGGGCTGGCGGGCGCAGATTCTTGCTCCGGTTCGCGCTGATATCGAGGAATTACTGAAGTCATGAAAGAGCGGGAATTTGTCTCTGTTTTCCGGAGCAGCAAAAAGAAGGATACCTACCTTTTTGTTCGGCGCGGACAGAAGTGGGAGGAGCTTCCCGAGAGCCTCCGGGGTATTTTCGGTCAGCCGGTTCATTCCATGGATCTGGTCCTGACGCCCGACCGCAAGCTTGCGAGAACTACCGGAAAGCAGGTTCTGGAAGCCATTGGCGAGAAAGACTTTTTTCTGCAAATGCCGGAAGAGCAGGAAGGGTACGTGGTGGACTTCAAGCGCAGACTGGATCAGCGCAATCCATGATTGCCCAGGTGCCGTTCTGGCAACGTAAGCGCCTGCATGAAATGACGCCTGAAGAATGGGAGTCTCTTTGCGACGGTTGCGGGAAGTGTTGCCTGAACAAACTGGAAGACGAAGACACCGGCGAGGTCTACCACACCGATCTGGTGTGTCGTTATATGAACGAAGAGACCTGCCAGTGCACCGTTTACGAAGAGCGGCTCAAGAAGGTGCCGGGTTGCACGGTACTGACACCCGGTACCGTCAACGACTACCATTGGTTGCCGTACACCTGCGCTTACCGCACCCTGGCTGAAGACCGGCCGCTGGCCGATTGGCATCCCTTGCGAAGCGGGGATCCGGATTCGGTACACGAAGCAGGCGTTTCGATCCGTCACAAGGTGATTTCAGAAGACCGCGTGCCGGAAGAAGACTGGGAAGAACATATCATTCACTGGATCCTGTAATGATTGATACCGATGCACAAATGGCCTATGGGATTTTCTGGGCCGCCTACGCTATAGCCTTTGTCGTGTTCTTTTACATGATGAAGAGCCTGATCCGTTTTCTACCTTTTTATGGAGTGCGGACCCTGATTCTCGCCGCCCTGGTGGCTTTGCTGCTCACGCCGGTTGAATCACCCGATCTGGCCGGTTGGTGGATTCCCGCCTGGCTGTTCGGCGGCTACGAAATGATTCTTGGCGACGCCGACGCTTCAGGTCGGGCCATGTTCAACCTGGGGCTCGCCGGCTTGGTCATGCTGCTGGTCTGGGTGTTGGATCTGGTTCGCTATCGTCTTGTTCGTAAATAGCGCGAAAAAGAAAAAAAGATAAGGATGGATGCCTTGAGAGAGATGACATCGAGATGGTTTGGGCTGGTTGCACTTTGCTTCGTGCTCAGTCTGCCAGCCGGGCTGAATGCCCAGGAGAGCGACGATGTTCAACTGCCGGAGCAGTCGGACGTCCGGATCATAGTCGACATCTCGGGCTCCATGAAAGACACCGATCCGGACAACCTGCGACAGCCCGCCGTGCGTCTGCTGGCCCGGCTTTTGCCAGAGGGGGCCTCCGCGGGTGTCTGGACCTTCGGGCAGTATGTCAACATGCTGGTGCCGCACCGTGAGGTGAACAACGCATGGCGGGAAATGGCCATTCAGCGCTCAGCTCAGATTAACTCGGTCGCACTCAGAACAAACCTTGGCGCGGCTATTGAGACAGCCAGCGATGATTATTTCACAGACGGCGATCTGAGCCGGACCCACTTCATACTGCTGACCGACGGCAAGGTCGATATCTCCGACGATCCTGCAAAGAATACCGCAGAGGAAACTCGCATTCTGGATACGATTGTCGCTGATCTCATCGAAAGGGGCGCTACCTTTCACCCCGTGGCTCTCTCTGAGGCCGCCGATACCGACTTTCTGAAAGCGTTGGCGACAGACTCCGGCGGTCGTTTCCAGGTGGCGGATACAGCAGATGCGCTGAACCTGGCATTTCTTCAGGCATTGAATACCGCGGTCCCACAGGAGCAGATTCCCATTGAGGGCAATGGCTTTACTGTGGACGAGGGCGTTCGTGAGTTTACCGCCCTGATTTTCTGGGGCGAGTCTGAAACCTCTGCCACCCGGGAGCTTGCCCTCGTGCGCCCGGACGATCAGGTCGTTAATCTTTCGGAGTTTCCCGACAACGTCCGGTGGGCCAGGGAAGCCGGTTACGATCTTATTACGGTCAATGAGCCGTTGGCAGGGCAGTGGCGCATTAATGGCGAACTCGGAGAGGGCAGCCGGGTTACCGTCGTTAGCGATCTGAGGATGGTGGTCAATCCTCTACCTCCTTCATTTACATTGCAGGAGCCCCTCAAGCTCCGGGTCGGCTTTTTCGAAGAAGGTGAGAAAATCACTAATCCCGATTTTCTGGGTGTGATTGAGGTCAGCCTCAGTATCACCTCCGAGGATGGCAGAAGTGGAACCAAGGTATTGTCGGGAGAGCAGCCGCCGGAAGACGGCACCTACCGGGATACGGTAAGTCGTTTGCCAGCCGCGGGCCTCTACACCTTTGACGTGGTGGCCGATGGCCAGACCTTCAGCCGCAAGTTCAGCGCCACCGTCGGGTTTACGATGCCTGAAGGGGTTGAACCGGCTGAATCGCCGGAGCCGCAGGTGACAGAACCGGCGCTCGCTCCTGAGCAGTCTGAACCGGAGCCGCCGGTGTCTGAGCCGGAGCAATCCGGGCCGGAACCGGCGATTACATCGCCCATCGACGTAAGCGAGGTGGAGGAGCCAGAGACGCCAGCGGTCCAGGAGCCTGAACCGGCCCCTGAGGAGCCGGAAGACGCGGAACCTGCTTTTGCCGTGCCTTTGTGGATGGTCGGCGCAGCCGGCGGTGGTCTTCTCTTCATTGGCGGTTTGGTCTGGTTTGCCATCCGTAAGCGTAAACAGGATCAGCAGGCGCAAGAGAAAGCAGCATCAGAGCGCGAAACACTTGAGGATCTGCAGGAAGAGACCGAACCCGAACCAGAACCCGAGCCGGAGGCAGTCTCAGAGCCGGAAGAGGATGTCGAAGCCGAGGAAATCCCTGAGGTAACCGAGGAAGCATTTGAGGACGATATGTCTGAGCTGGAGGCCGTCATTGATGAACATGAGGCCGCTCTGAAGTCGGAAGATGAAGCGCTTACGGAACCAGAGATTGAACCGACCGACGAACTGGAAGAGGACATCCCGGTAGCGGATACCCCGGTGGAGGAAGAGCCTGGCGAGTTGGATGAGGATATCCCGGAGCTGGAGGATATTGCCGATCCGTCCGACGCTGATGGGCCGGAAGATGATGATGAGGAGGAGTTCGGGCTTGAAGATTTCGATCTGTCCGAATTCGACGATTTACCCGATTATGATCAGGACGAGTCCGGATTGCCCGAAGACGACTCGAAGAAAAAACCGGATCAGAAAGACCAGAAAAAGTAACCAACAGGAACCAGACCATGAAGTTTACCGGTACCGAGAAGTACGTAGCCACCGATGACCTGCAAATGGCCGTCAACGCAGCGATTGCGCTTCAGCGCCCGCTGTTGATCAAGGGCGAGCCGGGCACCGGGAAAACCCTGCTGGCCGAGGAAATGGCCGCCGCCCTCGGGATGAGACTGATTCCCTGGCACATCAAGTCCACCACCAAGGCCCAGCAGGGCCTGTACGAGTACGATGCGGTTTCCCGTCTGCGGGACTCCCAGTTGGGTGATGAAAAGGTCAAGGACATCAGCAACTACATCGTAAAGGGCAAGCTTTGGGAGGCCTTTGAGGCTGATGAGCAGGTTGTGTTGCTGATTGATGAAATCGACAAAGCGGATATCGAATTCCCTAACGACCTCTTGCTGGAACTCGACCGTATGGAGTTCTTTGTCTATGAGACTCAGAAGTTGGTTAAGGCAAAGAAACGCCCGATCGTGGTGATCACCAGTAACAACGAAAAAGAACTGCCGGATGCCTTCCTGCGCCGGTGCTTCTTCCACTACATCAGCTTCCCGGACCACGACACCATGCAGAATATCGTGGACGTGCATTTCCCGGACTTGCAGCAGGAAATCGTTCGCGATGCTCTGGAAGTTTTTTTCGATGTGCGCAAGGTCCCGGGCCTCAAGAAGAAGCCGTCCACCTCGGAGCTGATTGACTGGCTGAAACTGCTGATGGCTGATGAGCTGTCGGCGAAAATGTTGCAGGAGAAGGATTCCAGTTCGGCGCTGCCGCCTCTTTATGGTGCTCTGGTGAAGAACGAGCAGGACGTTCACCTGTTGCAGAAGCTCGCGTTTATGGCCCGTCGTCGCAGCTGATTCTCGGCAAGAACACTGGCAAGAGTCACGTTTTATGTTGATTGATTTTTTTCTTGAAGTTCGGCGCGCGAAGGTGCCTGCCAGTTTGAGGGAATTCCTGGATCTTCTGGAAGCCCTGCAGAAGAGGCTCGCCTTTGCGGATATGGAAGAGTTCTACTACCTCGCTCGGCTCTGCCTGGTTAAGGACGAGCGCCACTTCGACAAGTTTGACCGCGCCTTTCAGGCTTACTTTGAAGGTATCGAGAACCTCGACGACCTGCTGGAAGCCCTGATTCCGGACGACTGGTTGAGGGCCGAGTTCGAGAAGCACTTGTCTGAGGAAGAGAAGGCCAAAATTGATTCTCTGGGAGGCCTTGAGGAGCTTATCGAGACCTTCAAGAAGCGAATGGAAGAGCAGGAAGAGCGCCACGCCGGTGGCAACAAATGGATCGGAACCGGCGGCACTTCACCATTCGGGGCGAACGGCTATAACCCCGAAGGCTTCCGTATTGGCCAGAAGAATGGCCGCCACGGCAGGGCCGTTAAAGTCTGGGAAAAACGCGAGTTCAAGGATCTGGACGACAGCGTGACTCTGGGCATACGGAACATCAAGGTGGCGCTGCGTCGGTTGCGCAAGTTCGCCCGCCAGGGTGCGGCAGACCAGCTGGATATGGACGACACGATTCGTTCCACTGCCCGCAATGCCGGTTATCTGGATCTGAAGATGGTGCCCGAACGGCATAACGCTGTGAAAGTGCTGATCTTTTTCGATGTGGGCGGCTCCATGGACCCCCACGTTCGTGTCTGTGAGGAGCTGTTTTCGGCCGCACGGCTCGAATTCAAGCACATGGAATATTTCTATTTCCACAATTTCGTTTATGAAAGTGTCTGGAAAAACAATATCCGGCGGATGAATGAAACCACCAGCACCTGGGACATTCTTCACAAGTACACGCCCGACTACAAAGTGATCTTTGTCGGCGATGCGACCATGGCGCCTTACGAGATTTCCCATCCCGGTGGTTCAATTGAGCACTGGAACGAGGAAGCGGGCGCTACCTGGTTTCAACGCATCAATGAGCACTTCCGCAAGGTTGTCTGGATCAACCCGCTTCCGGAGAGTTACTGGGGTAACGGAGGTTCGTTGGGAATGACCAAGCAGCTCGTCAACGACCACATGTATCCGCTGACCGTCGAGGGCCTCGAGTCGGCCATGAAACAGCTGAGTAAATAAAAAAAGCCGATGCGGTTGAGGGCATCGGCAAAGCTCGGCATATCAAGCGGGGTTGCCTGAAGGCACTCCCGCCGATTTCCAGTGAGCAAATACAGGGCCACTTGACTTAAAAGCTGCTAAAACAGTCGTTTAAAATTCAACTTATCCGCTTAGCCTTTATTTTGCTCCGATAAATCTCCCCTCCCTGTCAAATAAGTCGACACTCTTCTCAGTTTTTAACTGCCGAACTCGCGTTTTTCATTTGGTGATCTGGATACCGTTCTTGGCGGTTACCAAGTGTTACGCTTTCCGCCGATCTGTTACAGAAGTTTGCATGAGTTACAGAGGCTACAAGGGCAGGAGGCTTATGTTCGGCACACAACAAACACGAAGACGCCGGATAGCAGACCAAAGGGTATTCGCCATCGGATCAGTGGTTCTGGCATTGCTGTCTGCTCCAGCGACGGCTGCGGCCGGGCTTGACGAGGAGTTAGAGCGGCTGAGTGCCGAGGTCGCCAGCCATTCCGAGCGCGTCTTCGCTCTTGAGCAGAAGGTCCTGCATCCAGCCAATACCCGACTGGCAGTTTTTCTGACACTTCAGAGCCGGGATGCCCTCAATCTTGATTCTGTGGAGCTGTTCGTCAATGGCCAGCCCGTGGCTTCCCACCTGTATTCCGATAGAGAGCGGACATCGCTTGAACGCGGCGGAATCCAGCAGTTGTTCACCGGGAACCTGGAAAACGGCGAGCATGAGTTGAAAACGGTGATTACCGCTCGCTCCGCCGATGATGATTTCGTGCGGCGGGAATCCACCCATAAGTTCAGAAAACGCCCCGGCGTACTCCGTTTGCAGATGAGTCTGGAAGCCCGGGCGCCCGATTACGAACCTCGGGTTTCTTTCATGGAGCGGGAGTAGGGCGCCATGATGCTCCGGGTCCTCCTGTTTGTGTTACCTCTGACTGTTTCCGGCTTTTCCGGGGCGGCCACGCCGGTAATGCCGGATGATGTCCTTTCTGGTCTCAAGCAATTCCGGCAGGCGGGAGAAGTCGGCGTCGATCTTGGGGACGGACGACAGCAAGCGCTCTATGAAGATGCTGAGAAGGCACGAGCCGAAGGCCGCACCGATGAGGCCGGGCGCATCCTGGCCGGTATGAAAGAGGGCTACTGGGCGGCTCTGGGATACCTCAATCTTGCCAGTGATTACGCGAAATCCGATCTTAACCCGGCCAGAGCGCTGGTTGCTCTGCGGGTTGCGTTAGCCATGTCCGATGGTGACGCCGATTCCGAGCGTAGCCAGAATCTGGAGAATAATCTGTTGGTACGTGCGGGCCACCTTGCCTACCAGCATGGCGAATTCGATAAAGCGATCGGCTTTCTGGAGAAGGTCGATCTCGACAGTTTCAACACGCCGCGGGCCCTTTACCTGCACGGCTTGGCGCTGACAGAAAAAGGCAATCACCGGGCCGCTATGCAGAGCTGGCATCGAGCCAGGAAATATCCTTTGGCCTACCCGGGAGTTGCCGACGCATGGATAGGGATGGGGCGCGGCTACGATCTCTCCGGCTATCTCGGGCAGGCTGGAGAAGCCTACCTTGCGGCCAACGCTGCGTTCGAGAGTGAACGGGTCACGCTTCGTAAACTTGCCGGCAAGATTCGCGAACAGGGCGCCTACAAAACCCTGCTGGAAGATGCCAGGGAGACCGGAGTTGACTGGTTTCTTGCCGACAGCCGCACCTTGACTCAACCGCGAATGGCCTATCTGTTGGGCTTCATGGAGGGTCCGGAGGCGCAGAGGGCGGCGGGGCGAGTCGTGGCCCTTCGCACCATGGCGGCAAAGCTGGATCGCCACGGTCATGATCTGCAGGTGTTCGGGGGAGCGCTTGAAGACAAACTCGCCGGCATGCAGAACCCGTTCGCCGATCAAAGCAAAATGGATCTCTCCGCGCGGGGCAAGGATCTGAGTGCCAGCCTGGAGAGTTTGGCCAATCAAGCCGATCCAGATCAGCAAGCCCGTATTCGCTCCCTTCATAAAACGCTGGCCGACACACAGGCCAGACTGGAACAGGTCCAGGCCAGGGGATCCCGGCAGCCGGAAACGCTGAATCGATTGCGTCGTGAAGCCCTTGCGCTGGAAAGGCGAAACGAGGTGTTGTTATCGGCTGTTCGTCAGTTGCTTGAAAGGTGCGAGTCGGCGCTGGACAAACTGGCACTTGAGTATGTCGAAGCCAGAGATCAGCAGATGGCCTTTGCGCTGGACAAAACCGAACAGCAAATTGCGCATCTTTACGAATATCTCGCCCTTCAGAGCCTGGAGGAGACGCAGCCATGATGAAACCAGTTGCGGGCTTGTTCCTCTGCTTGATGTTGGTGGTCCCGGCTGCAGCCCAGGAAGCCTTTCGTGTAGAGCTTGGGCGGGACGGAGAGACGATCGGGGACATGCGACCGGTGTTTCTTACTTTTGAAAGCAGGCCGATGCCGGCGATCTCGCCTTCGGAAGTGGCCCGGCGCTACCATCGCCTGTTCAGGACATCGGACGAGCCTGAGGTTCGGATCGATGCCCTCAACCGGCTGAGCAACATCAGGGATCGGTCAGGATCAGACGTTGGCTTGTCGGCGTCTGAAGAAGAACAGGTCTACAGCGAGGCCATCAGCAGCTATGAGTCTATTCTCGAGCGAGGTTCCTATGGCGGGAGGCTTGACGAGCTGCTGTACCAGATGGCCAAGGCCCATGCTCTGACGGGGCAGCAGGATGCTTCATTCCAGAGGTTGAAACAGCTGGTCGGGTTATATCCGAAATCCCCTCTTGTGCCAGAGGCCAGGTTCCGATTGGCTGAATCCGCCTTCGCAGCCGGACGCTACACAGAAGCGGAAACCGGCTATCTGCACCTGATTAATTCAGACGCTGGTGGAGAGCTGGGCATCAAGGCCAGATACATGCTCGGTTGGAGCCAGTTCAAACAGGGGCCGTCTGCGTGGAACAGGGCCGCAGCGACCTTTATCAGAGTTCTGGATGAATTCCTGCCGAGCGCACAGAGCCTGGGGTCAGTCAGTGATTCGAGCGTTGATACCATCGATGACACGTTTCGGGTGCTTGCCCTGATGGCTGCCCGAAACAGCGGTACGGAAACCCTTATTGCCTGGCTGGATGGGAGCCGTTCCCACCACTGGGAACATCTCCTGTTCGATCGGCTGGCCGATTACTACGCGGTGAAGGGCGAGACCATCGCAAGTGTTGCTGCCAATCAGGCCTTTATTGACTATTCGCCCAGTCACCGTGCTGTGCCTGCCTTCCGGTTACAGATAGTGGATGTGTGGCAAGCGGCTGGTGATCCGGAGCAGGTTCGCAATGCCCGTGCGGAGTTCGTCGCCAGCTACAGCCAGGATTCCGCTTACGCCGCTCTGACTGGTGAACAGAAGAATAAATGGCTGAGTTACAGCAAACGGTTGGCGGATTACCACTATGACCTGGCCACACGATTGGTGGAACAGGGCCGGGTGGCGAAGGCTGAATCCGCTTTTGCTGAGGCAGCGGTTTATTACGCACACCTGGCTCCGAGGATTGATCAGAGCGGCGAAATGCTACGCCTTGCTGGTGATGCCTGGCTGCAGGCGAGGGATTTTCCGAAAGCGTTGACGAATTTTCGCAGAGCAGCCTATGAGTCGCCCGGTTACAGCGAGGCTGCCGATGCTGCCTGGGCCGCTATTGCTCTGTTGAGAAACAGTCTTGACCGGCCGACCACTGTGTCTGCCTTTCAACCCGAACTGAAGGATGTTTCCAATGAGGCCAACCGCTTTAGTGGACGTTTCGAAGGGGATAGCCGGATTCCCGGCCTGATGGCAGATCTCGCCGCCCGGTGGCTGGCCGCCGGCGACCACCAACTGGCGTTGGATTATGGTTCGCGGGTATTGACTGCGCCCACGGCGTCTCCGGCAGAGCGATACGCGGCATGGCAGGTCATGGCCCGGATACGCCAGGAAGAGGGCGACTATGGCCTGGCGGAGCGTGCCTGGGGCCAGGCGCTGAATCTTGCCGAAAGTGAACGGCTCGCAAACGTGACCGAAGAGCAGGTCTCAGCCATTCGGAAGCAATTGGCGACGTCCGTCTATCGCCAGGCAGAGCTCGCGGTATCCAGTGGCAGGCTCGGAGAGGCCGTTGGGCACTTCCGACGGGTTGATTCGGTGCTACCAGGTTCGGACGTTGCGATCCGTGCGCGCTACGACGCCGCCAACACCTTACTCAAAGCATCGGACTGGGGCGCTGCCGTCGGCGACCTGCAGAGTTTTCGCGCCGATTTTCCCCAGCACGAGCTTACTGCCGGCATCAGCGAAAAGCTGGTACATGCCTGGATTCAGTCTGATGAACCCACCCGCGCGGCGTCAGAATTATTGCAGGCCGCCGACAATCACGCTAACCCATGGAGCCTGAAGTTGCGGGCTGCGGAATTGTTGAATCAAGCCGGGAATGTAGCGGAACGAAATGCCCTTTACAGGGATTACCTTGCAACGGCTCCGAAGGCAGAGAGCGGGGCCGAACATGAACAGCTCCAGACATTCCGGCATCGCCTGGTAGAAGCCGGCGACAATCCCGATGCCTGGAGGGAAGTACTGGTCCAGTCAGAGCTGGACAGCACCTGGCACACCGCCGACACCCTTGAGTGGGCCTCCCGGTCGTCACTGGTTCTCGGTGCCCGTGCGGCTGCATTGTTTACCAGCATCAGACTGAGCCAGCCGCTGGAACAATCTCTGGCGCGCAAGCAAAAGGCGCTGGAATCGGCTCGACAGAGATTCCTGGATGCCGAAGCTCTGGGCGGCGAGCGAGTTCTGTCTGAATCGCTGTTCCGACGGGCCGAACTCTATCGTGGTCTGGCCAAAGACCTGATGGCATCCGCGGTTCCAGCGGATTTGAATGAACTGGAGGCGATGCAGTATCAGATGTTACTGGAGGAAGAAGCTTTCCCATTCGAAGACAAAGCCATTCAACTGCATACGGAGAACCATCGCCGGATTACGGCCGAGGGGTATGACCCCTGGATAGGACGCAGCCTTGGCGTTCTTGCGGAGCTGCACCCGGGACGTTACGAGCGGAGTGTTAAGTGGCTTGGCTGGACTATGGAGATCAGGGATGGCGTGTAATTCAACGGGGAAAACGGGCCTGCCACTGGCGGCGCTTCTGGTGTTGCTCGTCGGCTGCGCCGGGCAGGAAGTCCGGCAGCCGGAGACGCCCATCGGAAAGGATCCGGAACTGGCAGCAAGTTATGAACAGGAGGGGCGGGTGGCCTTCGAAGAAGGTCGCAAAGGCGCGGCAGTGAATGCATGGCAAAAAGCCGTGGAGCTGGATCCGACCAGGGCGGTGACAGTCAACAACCTGGCGCTCGTTCTAAAGGACCAGTACCGATTCGCCGAAGCGGCGAGGCTACTGGAACTGGGCATCAGCCATTCGCCGGATGTGGCCGAGCTGCATTTTAATCTGGCGGTGATTGCCGAGCTCTATTTGCTGGATCTTCAGACTGCCCTTGAGCATTACAACCGCTACCGGCAGCTGACGGATAAAGAAGACCAGCAGGTGGCTGGCTGGATAGCGGATCTGGAACGGAGGCTGCAATAAATGGCTGATATCCGCAAAACTGCCAAAGTCGTTTTACGCGTACTGGCGCTGGTTGGCCTCCAGTTAATGCTCCTCAACCCGGCGCAGGCGGATCAGGAAGAAGCGAACCGGCTGGCTGTTGAGGGTATATCCGCCAGCCTCGGCGAAGACGAGCCGCGGGTACTCTACATACTGCCCTGGCAAGCCCCAAGCCTGCCAAAACGACCAAGGGCGGACCTGAATGACGAGGCGCCGGAACTGGTCCGGCCGGTAGATCCAGTCGTCCTCGAGCGTCACCGTCTGTTTCGTGAAAACCTTAATCCTCTCATCCTGAGCCCTGTTGGAGACTCAGGCTTGGCCGAGCAATAACCGGAGAACAGTCATGCTGGACACGATCGTACGTTTTTTCCAGGAAGGTGGGCCCTTCATGTACCCCATCGCCATTGTCCTGGCATTGGGGTTGGCGATTACTCTGGAGCGGTTCTTCTATCTCTCTGCGGTACGGCGGCGAAACCGGATTGCCTTTGAGCGGGGCATCCTGCCGCTGCTGAGGAAGCGGGACTATCAGCGCGCCATGAAAGCCGCCACAAACTCAGACAGTGCGATTGCCTCAATCATGGGGGCGGGCATCGGCCGTCTGCTGAGCAACAGCCGTAGGGAGGATATTGAGTACGCCATGGAAGAAGGCTTGATGGAAGTGCTGCCGCGCCTGGAAAAGCGTACCCAATATCTGGCAACCCTGGCCAACATCGCGACGTTGCTCGGCCTGCTGGGAACCATTATTGGTCTGATTGCTGCGTTTACTGCGGTGGCGGCGGCAGATCCTTCCCAGAAGGCCAGTCTGTTGTCCGAAAGTATTTCCGTGGCCATGAATACCACGGCTTTCGGCCTGATGTCGGCCATTCCGTTGCTCATGTTTCATGCGGTACTACAGACCCGAACCAATGAGATTGTCGACAGTTTTGAAATGGCCGGCGTCAAGTTGCTGAACATTGTGTCTGAAGCATGAGACGACGTCACCGCAGGTTAAGCGTATCGCCTGAGCTGGATATTACCGCCTTTCTCAATCTGATGATTGTGCTGGTACCTGTCCTGTTGCTCGGCATGGTATTCAGTCAGGTTCGAATGATCGAGCTGAATTTTCCCGGTATGGATGCCGGGGAAACGCCGGCGCCCGAAGAGTTCCGTCTCGTGGTTACTTTGATTCCGGAGGGTATTGAAATCGCCGACAGTGATCGCGGCTTGATCCGTGTGTTGCCGGCAGAAGAGGCAGTTCAAGACTTCGAAGGCCTGCGTCAGGTCCTTCGGCAGATAAAAAACCGGGTTCCCGAGAAGACTGATGTGGTTCTGGAAGTCGGGCCAGACATCGATTACCAGACACTGATCACGGCCATGGATACGGTCCGTTCTTATCCGGCTGTGGTTGCGGCCAGCGTGGTTGAGGGAGAGCTGTTTCCTGATGTCTCGCTGAAGGATGCGCCCGCAGACCGAAAGCTTGCGGCGAATGCCCGGCTTGAATCCGGGGAGGACGCATGAAGACCTCGCGCAAGGCCAAAAGAATTCGTCGACATTACGGCCGTATGAAGAAGCCTGGGGGCCTGAACCTGGTGTCCCTGATGGACATCTTCACGATCCTGGTTTTCTTCCTGATGGTGAATTCGTCGGATGTGAAAGTGATGCAGAACACCGCGGACGTGCCACTGCCAAAGTCCACGGCGCAACAGGCGGCCGTTGAGAGCCTGACAGTCCAGATAACGGGCAATGCCATTCTCGTTCAGGGCAGCGAAGTTGCAAGACTGGAGGGTATCGAGATTGGTGATACCTATATCACTGGGCTTTCGGAAGAGCTTTCCTGGCGTCGCAGTCGCTGGTCTGAAATTCCCGAGGAGGGGCTTGACGTAACCATCATGGCGGGTCGCGACACCGACTACCGATTGCTTCGCAAGGTCATGCAGACCTGTGTTGATGAGCAGTACCGGCAGGTGCGGCTCGCTGTGGAACGGGAGGTCCGAAATGGCTGACAGCGGATGGTCTCGAATGGGCGATTCAGGGCTGCCATGGAGTCGTGATCAGGCCGAGAGTAGACGATTTACGGGCATCGTCTTGTTGGTGACGGCGCTGTTTTTGCCGCCTGCGTTGCTAATTCCCACTCAGGATGTGCCGGAGATCGAGCGCAGCGAAGCCGAGACGATTCCCCCAAGGCTGGCTCGCCTGGTGGAGAAGCCGCAACCGGTGGTGACACCGGAGCCGGTGAAGCCCGAGGCGGAACCCGAGCCCGAGCCGAAACCAGAAGTGCAGCCTGAAAAGCCTGAACAGCCGGAGCCGGAAGTTGCCGAGGTTGAACCTGCTCCGGAACCAGAGGTAAAACCTCAGGTAGCTTCGGAGCCAAAGCCGAAGCCAACGCAAACCATCGAGCAGGCTAGGGAGAAAGCGTCGAGATCGGGGCTGCTGTCGATGAGGGACAAGTTGGCATCACTCAGGTCCCCCGAACCAGCGCCGGCTCGAAAATTTTCGGTCAACACGGAAGGCAGCGCCCCGGGTCGAACCCGAGAGAATGAGGCATCGACGGAAGTCCTCGCTGGCAGTGGCGGAGTTGAAGATACGGTTGCTCCTGAAACAACCGTCGCTGTGGCTGAGCACGAGGTCAAAACAGTTGCGGCCCCCGTTGAAGAAACCAGGCAAGTGGTTGCTAAACCTGCCGAGACAGCCCCGTCCGCTGGTGAGCGGGCAATGAGCAATATTCGGAAAGTCTTCGATGCCCAGAAAACGGCACTCTATTCCATGTATCGGAGGGAACTCCGCCAGGACCCGACCCTAGAGGGCAAAGTCTTGCTGGAGCTGGTCATAGAGCCGGATGGTTCGGTTTCCGCCTGCGAGGTAGTCAGTTCGGAGCTTGGGCATGCCACCCTGGAGCAACGGATTGCCATGCGGGTACGGCTCTTCAATTTCGGGGCCGACAATGTTGAGCCCCGCAAGGTCAGGTTCCCGATTGATTTCCTGCCCGGGTGAAGCGTGCGATCGGGCGGCCATAAAAATGGCTGCCCGATTTCGAATTCTCAGTGTTCGATGGCGATTTTCGGCAGTCGCGGTTTGTGCAGAGACACCTTTTCCGTCGGGGCGATCACCTTCGCTTCACCGATGACCACCTTCTGTTCGTTCTGATTGCGCACGTCGCACTCCACCACAACCCGGCCTTTCGGCTCCTTGCGAAGGACTTTGAGATGAACCGTCAGGGTGTCGTCCAGTTTAACCGGCCGCTTGAACGAAAGACTCTGCTCCAGGTAAATCGTCCCAGGGCCTGGCATCACTGTTGCCAGAGCCGCCGAAATCAACGAGCCGCTCCACATACCGTGGGCTATGCGTTCCTTGAACATGGAGCCTGCGGCAAATTCAGAGTCCAGGTGTACCGGGTTTACATCGCCGGAGACCGCTGCAAACAGCACCAGTTCGTCCTCGGTAAGGGTGCGTGTGAAGGTCGCGGTATCGCCTTCGTTCAGCTCGTCGTAGGTGATATTTTCCAGGGTATCAAGGGTATCGCTCATCGCGTGCTCCGCACTGTTGTCATTTGAGTACAGGTGTTCTGGTTGGTGTTCGGGTAAGAGTTTCGAAAACTACCTCATCGGTTACAAAACTGCTATTCTCTCCCCACTTTTTTGAGGCTGATACTTTTGTAGGGTTGATTTTTTGAGCAACCTGACATCGGTAAATCATTACAATCAAAAGCGCCAAACAGGAGATGGTGATGGATTTTGAGCAGTTCTATCAGGATAAATACCCCGCCGGCGTACCCCGCGAGGTGGACCTGAACAAGTACAAAAGCATGGTGGATGTGTTCGAGCAGTCGGTCAAAAAATTTGCCGACCGTCCAGCTTTCAGTGCTGTTGGTGCAACTCTCACTTACCGTGACCTCGACACCCAGAGCCGCAACTTTGCAGCCTGGCTGCAAAACAAGACAGACCTGAAACCTGGCGACCGCATCGCGGTGCAGATGCCGAACGTCAGCCAGTACCCGGTCGTTGTGTTTGGCGCAATGCGAGCTGGCCTGATTGTAGTGAATACCAACCCGCTTTATACCACGCGGGAAATGGAACATCAGTTCAACGATTCCGGAGCCAAGGCGCTGGTGGTTCTCGCGAACATGGCCGAGAACGCCGAGAAGGTGTTGCCGCACACTGGCATCGAGCACGTGATTGTTACCGAAATCGCGGATATGCACTCGCCAATCAAGCGCACGCTGATGAATGCCGTGGTCAAGCATGTCAAAAAGATGGTGCCGCCGTTCAATCTGCCCCAGGCCCACAAGCTGCCTGCCGTTCTGAGTGCCGGCGCCCGTGAAAAATTCACCCCGGTAGAGTGCAAGCAGGATGACATTGCCGTGCTTCAGTACACCGGCGGGACGACCGGTGTGGCGAAAGGCGCGATGCTGACCCACGGCAACCTGGTAGCCAACCTGCTGCAGACCCGGCCTATGATGGAAGACATGGTGGTTGAAGGTCAGGAGGTTGTTATCGCGCCGCTGCCGCTCTACCACATTTATTCCTTTACCCTGAACTGCGGCATCATGCTTGAGGCCGGCGCGCACAACGTGCTGATTCCGAACCCGCGTGATATCCCGGGCTTTGTGAAAGAGCTGAAGAACCACAAGTTCACCGCGTTCCTGGGACTGAACACGCTCTTTGTCGCGCTTTGCAACAACGAAGACTTCCAGGATCTGGACTTCAGCAGCCTGAAGCTGACGTCCTCGGGCGGCATGGCGCTGACAAGCGACACTGCCAAGATGTGGGAGCGGGTCACTGGATGTGAGATCTGCGAGGGCTTCGGTATGACCGAAACGTCCCCGGTTGTGACCTTCAACCCCCACAGCGCCATTCAGATCGGCACCATCGGCCTTCCGATTCCGTCTACAGTGGTTAAAACTCTGGATGAAGAAGGCAATGAAACGCCTCTTGGCGAGCCCGGCGAGCTGTGCGTGAAGGGCCCGCAGGTTATGCGCGGTTACTGGCAGCGCCCTGAGGATACCCAGAAGTCCTTCACCGAGGACGGCTATCTGCGCACCGGGGACATTGCCCTGATTCAGGAAGACGGCTATATCCGTATTGTCGATCGCAAGAAAGACATGATCATTGTCTCTGGCTTCAACGTGTTCCCGAATGAGATCGAAGATGTGGTCAGCAGCCATCCGAAAGTGGTCGAGTGCGCCGCGGTTGGCGTTCCCGATGCCAAGAGTGGTGAGGCGGTCAAGGTTTACCTGGTGCCGACGGCTGAAGGCGTCACGGAAAACGAGCTCAAGGAGTTTTGTCGCGAGCGGCTAACCGCCTACAAGGTTCCCAAGAAATTCGAGTTCCGGGACGAGCTGCCCAAGACAAATGTGGGCAAGATCCTGCGCCGTGAACTGCGGGACGAGGCGAACAATAAGTAAGCCTTCCTGGCAGTGGATCAAGGAAAACCCCGCTTCGGCGGGGTTTTTCCGTTTTTAAGACACCGACTTTCCCGATAGACTGTCGCCAAATCGAATCCGAGTGAGCGCTATTCCGGCAATTCAATGACAGACACCCGTTCCGATACTCCGAGCACACCGAAACCCAAGCCCGATGGCGAAGCCGCCGTTAAAGCGATGATGGAGCAGCTGGACGCCTGCAATCAGCAGGAAGCCGCCCGCATTGTGAAAACGGTTGCCCGTACCAAGGGCAAACCGGGCCAGAAAGACCTGGAGAAAATGGCCAGCTGGCTGGAGCGCGGGCTTGAAAAGGTTCAGCAACGCCATGCCCTGCACAAGCCGGCCAGCTTCCCCGAGGGTCTTCCGGTCTCCGAGCGTGTGGATGATATCCGTGAGGCCATCGAAAACCATCAGGTGGTGATCATTGCGGGTGAGACCGGTTCTGGCAAAACCACCCAGATACCCAAAATCTGCATGAACAGTGGCCGTGGTATTCGTGGCCTGATCGGTCATACCCAGCCTCGGCGGATCGCCGCCCGCAGTGTGGCTGCCCGTATTGCCGAGGAGATCGGTGAGCAGATTGGTCAGCAGATCGGGTATCAGGTTCGTTTTACCGATAACACCTCCGAGCAATCCCGTGTAAAGGTGATGACCGACGGTATACTGCTGGCGGAGGTTCAGCACGACCGGTTTCTGGACCGCTACGATACGATCATCATCGACGAAGCCCACGAGCGCAGTCTCAACATCGATTTTCTGCTGGGCTACCTGCGCCAGCTTTTGCCCAAACGCCCGGATCTGAAGGTTATCATTACGTCGGCCACCATTGAGGTCGAGCGCTTCAGCGAGTTCTTCGACAAGGCGCCCGTGATCGAGGTGAGCGGCCGAACCTATCCGGTGGACGTGCGCTATCGGCCACTGACCGGAGATGAAGACGACCGGGATCAGGGGTGGACGGATGGCGTGCTGGGTGCCCTGGATGAAATCGAGCAGCACGAGCGCAGCCAGAAACAGCCGCCTGGAGATATTCTGGTTTTTCTGCCCGGCGAGCGCGAGATCCGCAACCTCAGCAAGGTTCTTCGCCACGTCGACCTGCGCCATACCGAAGTGCTTCCGCTGTATTCCCGATTGAGCAACGCCGAGCAGAATCGGGTTTTCCAGTCCCACAAGGGACGACGGATCGTGTTATCCACCAACGTGGCGGAGACCTCGCTGACGGTGCCGGGTATTCGATACGTGATCGATACCGGTGTTGCCCGGATCAGTCGTTACAGCGTGCGCTCGAAGATCCAGCGCCTGCCGGTGGAACCAATTTCCCAGGCGAGCGCCAACCAGAGGGCAGGGCGTTGCGGTCGTGTTGCCCCGGGCATCTGTTTCCGCCTGTACGATGAGACGGACTTCATCAACCGCCCGGAATACACCGATCCGGAAATCCTGCGAACCAACCTGGCGTCCGTCATTCTGCAGATGGCCACTTCAGGTTTGGGGGAGATTCGCCAGTTCCCATTTCTTGAGGCGCCGGATAAGCGCCAGGTAAACGACGGCTACAAGCTCCTTGAAGAGTTGGGCGCGGTGGATGACAAACGACGCGTCACCCGCCTTGGTCGAACCATGGCACGGCTGCCTCTGGACCCGCGCCTGGCCAGGATGCTGGTCACCGCCGCCGAGCTGGGGAGTCTTTCGGAAACGCTGGTGATCATTGCCGGGCTGAGTATTCAGGACCCCAGGGAACGCCCCCAGGACAAGCAGCAGGCTGCGGATCAGGCCCACGCGCCTTTCAATGACAAAGAATCCGATTTTCTGACGCTACTGAATGTCTGGAACTTCTACGAAGAACAGCGTCAGGAATTGTCCCAGAATCAGCTCAAAAAGGTCTGCCAGAAGAGTTTCCTGAGTTGGATGCGGATGCGGGAATGGCGGGACATCCATCGCCAGCTCACGTTGATCTGCCGGGAACAAAAGCTGGCGGTCAACAAGGATGCCGCCAGTTACGAAGCGCTGCACAAGGCGATTCTGGCGGGTCTCCTGGGCCAGGTGGCGGTGAAAGTTGAGAAAAAGGAATACCTGGCAACACGAAACCGCAAAGTCCTGATCTTTCCCGGTTCGAAGGTCGCCAAGACTGGCCCGAAATGGATTGTGGCCACCGAGATTGTGGAGACCAGTCGGGTGTTCGCCCGGGTGGTGGCCTCCATTCAACCGGAGTGGATTGAGCCCCTGGCCGGACATATCGTCAAGCACCACTACTTTGAGCCCCACTGGGAGCAGAAGCGGGCCCAGGTGATGGGCTATGAAAAGGTGACCCTTTACGGCCTCGATATCGTGGCCAAGCGCCGCATTCCTTACGCCAAGGTGGATCCGGCGGAATGCCGAAATCTGTTTATCCGGCGAGCCCTGGTGGAGGGGGATTACCGATCAAAGGCGCCCTTTATCGCCCGTAACAGGGAAATGCTCGACACGGTTGAGAATCTGGAGAAGAAGACCCGGCGGCGTGACCTGCTCGTTGACGATGAAGTGCTGGTGGCCTTCTATGATGAACGCCTGCCGTCAGACATCATCAGTGGCCGGCACTTCGAGACCTGGTGGAAGGGGCTCCCGGCGGAGCAGTTGAAGCAACTTGAGCTGACGGAATCCGACATTCTTCAGCGCCCGGTTGATGCCAAGGCCGCTGACCTGTACCCGGACTATCTGGAGTGGGAGGGTGTTCGATACCCGCTGAGCTATGAGTTCGAACCCACCAGTGAAAAGGACGGCGTTACGCTTCAGGTGCCCTTGATGGCGCTCAAGCAGATACCGTCCCGTCGCCTGGAATGGCTGGTGCCGGGACTGTTGAGGGAGAAGTGCATTGCCCTGGTGAAATCCCTGCCCAAGGCATTGCGCCGGAATTTCGTGCCGGTGCCGGATTTCGTGGATGCCGCTCTCGAAAATCTTCAGCCTTCCAACGAACCGCTGACGCTTCAGCTTGGCGAACAGTTGCGGCGCATGACCGGCGTGCAGATTGATCCTGATGCCTGGACCGATAGCGAATTGCCAAAACACTTGCGGATGAACCTTCGCGTTATGGGTGACGGCGGTCGCGCCATTGCAGAGAGCAGGGAAACGGCAGATCTTCAGCACCAACTTGAGGGTCAGGCCGAGCAGGCACTGGCCTCGGCAACTCAGGATGATGCGGCAACGGAACCGAGTGGCGAGTACACGGAATGGCAGTTCGGCGCATTGCCTGAACAGGTACAGACAGAAAAAGGCGGTATGCAGGTTACTGTGTATCCCGCCCTTGAGGACCTGGGTAAGCAGGTACGCCAGATCCGTTGTCTTGATCGGCTGACCGCTGAAGATACGACTCGGAAGGCTATCGCCCGCTTGATCATAAACCGGTTTGGCCGAACCCTTGATGATCTGGAGCGCAAGCTTCCCCGGTTTAAACAGTCTGCGCTGATGTTTGCTCCGGTGGGTCAGTCGAAAGTGTTGTTGGACGATCTGCTGTTGGCGACCGCCATGCAGCACTTTCTTACGGAAGAAATTCCGAGGACAGCAGAGGGCTTCGACAGGGTGTTTGATGCTCACCGAGGGGATTTCATTCCTGCACTGGAGCAGGCAGACGAACGGCTGTATCAGGCCATGTCCGGTTACCAGAAGGTAGCGAAACAGTTAAAAGGTAAGATCAATCTGGTCATGGCCAACAGCATGGCGGATCTCAAGTTTCAGCTGCAGAACCTGATATATCCGGGATTCCTGGTTGAGACGCCGCCTGAGTGGCTGGCGGAATTCGGGCGCTATTTTGAGGCGGCTCTGGTTCGGCTGGAGAAGATGCCCCGGGAAATGGGCCGGGAACGGGAATTTCTCCACACCATTGAGCCGCTCTGGTCCCGGTATGCTGTCAAGCGGGACGAACAGCAGCGGCAGGGTGTTCGAGACCCCGAGCTGGTGCTGTACCGCTGGATGCTGGAAGAATTCCGGGTGTCGTTTTTTGCACAGCAACTGGGCACGGCGATGACTGTGTCTGTAAAACGATTGGACCGGCAGTGGGAGAAAACGAAGGTCTGAGGCAGTAACGGGCGCACCAATCCGGTGCCCATGACTGATACCCGACGGGCAAAACCCCGATACTGTGTTAGTATTTCCGGCAGTAGGTCAACGAATTAACAAAACGGGATGTCTGGTGTCCCGTTTTCACAATTATGACGTGGGGTTAGCGTGATTAAAGCCGTTATTAGCGGGACCGGTCTCTACACACCGCCAGCAACCATTAGTAATGACGAACTGGTCGAAGCCTTTAACCAGTATGTTGAACTGTTCAACGCCGAGAACGCAGACGCCATCGCCAGCGGCGATGTAACGCCACTGCAGCCTTCCTCCTCTTCGTTCATCGAAAAAGCGTCGGGCATCAAGCGTCGCCATGTCATCGACAAGGATGGCATTCTCGATCCCAACCGCATGAAACCCTACATCCCGGATCGCAGCAACGAAGAGCCCTCGGTTCAATGCGATATGGCCGTGACGGCCTGCCGTGAGGCGCTGGAACAAGCGGGCAAGTCGGCTGAGGATGTTGATGCGGTGATTGTTGCCTGCTCTAATCTGCAGCGAGCCTACCCAGCCGTTTCTATCGAGGTCCAGGAGGCGTTGGGTATCGACGGGTTTGCCTATGATATGAACGTAGCCTGCAGCTCCGCTACGTTTGGGCTCCAGGCCGCCGTTAATTCTGTCGAGAATGGCAGTGCCCGTGCCGTTCTGGTGGTCAGCCCGGAAATCTGTTCGGGCCACCTGAACTTCCGCGATCGGGACAGTCATTTTATTTTCGGTGACGCCTGTACGGCTATTCTGGTTGAGCGAGAAGAAGATACTCGTGAGGGCCAGGGCTTCGAGATCCTCGGTACCAGTCTTAAAACCAAATTCTCGAATAACATCCGGAACAATTTCGGGTTTCTGAACCGCGCCGACGAATCCGGTGTCGGCAAACCGGACAAGCTCTTCGTTCAGCAAGGCCGTAAGGTATTCAAAGAAGTGTCGCCACTGGTTGCCGAGACAATCCAGAAACAGCTGCAAAGCCTTTCGCTTGCCCCGGATGATCTCCGTCGCATGTGGCTGCACCAGGCCAACCTGAACATGAATCAGCTGATAGCGCGCAAGGTACTGGGTCGGGATGCCACCGAAGAAGAGGCCCCGGTCATTCTGGATGAGTACGCAAACACCAGCTCCGCCGGTTCGATCATCGCCTTCCACAAAAACAAGGATGACCTTGTCAGTGGTGATCTGGGGGTAATCTGTTCTTTCGGGGCAGGTTATTCCATCGGCAGCGTGGTGGTTCGCCGCCGATAGAAGTGAGCTGGGTCAAGACGTTGCCAGTGCCCTGAGGGTGTCTGGCAGCGGAGCCGATGAGCGCGTCTTTCGGTCGAACCAGACGATTTTTGCATAGCCTTCCGCATATACGGCGCCGGTGTCGACATCTGTCAGCAAATGGTAGGTGTCGAGACTGGTGTTACCTGCCTTGTCAGCGTATGTTTTCACCTCAACCGTTGCCGGGTGGTTCAATTCCTTTAGAAAGGTAGCGCTGGTCTTTATAATGACCGGGCCGGTCGGCTCGTCAGGCCCGCCCAGCTCCAGTGAAGCCAGCCACACAATGCGCGCTTCCTCAAAGAATCGGAAGTAGACTGTATTATTGGCGTGGCCGTATGCATCCATGTCTCCCCACCGGAGGGGCATAGTGATTGTGTTTACAAGATTTCCCGGTACTGACATCGGTTTCTCCGGAACAACGGTTTAATAATAAAAAGTAGCGCCGGTATTTTCGACGAACTGAAACGAATTAAACAACCCAAGAGCAGATGATGAACTACTTTTTTATCCGGCGCCGGTTTATTACCCTGGCCATGTTGTTTTCCCTGTCTGCGCTTGTGCCAGCGGGCCAGGCTATTGCCCAGAACATGCAGGAACCCGCTCCAGAGGGATCTGTTCCGGTTGATCCCGCAGATCCCTGGGAGAACTGGAACCGCAAGGTGTACACCTTCAACGAAACCATCGACCGCTGGTTCCTGAAACCGGTAGCACAGGCCTATCGGACCTTTACGCCGCAAATCATCGACCGCGGCGTTACCAATTTTTTCAACAATCTGACAGAACTGAGGAACTTCACCAACAGTGTCCTTCAACTGAAAGGGGAGTCTGCGGTGGTTGCCGTGGGGCGCTTCACCTACAACACCACCTTTGGGCTGGGTGGTTTGTTCGATGTCGCAACCGCCTTTGACCTGCCGGAACGGCCCGAGGATTTTGGCCAGACCCTGGGATACTGGGGCGCGGGTTCAGGGCCCTATCTGATGCTTCCTTTTCTCGGCCCTTCCACACCCCGGCACTTTACCGGGTTTGTGACGGACGGTTTCGCGTTGCCTTCGGCGTGGGATGAAGTGGAAAGCCCTGAAGTTTACTATGCAAGGGCTCTGCAAATCGTCGACCGCCGGGCGGATTTGATCCCTGCTGAAAGTTTCATCTCTGGCGATAGTTACGTGTTTGTGCGGAATGCCTTTCTGCAACGTCGCGAATTCCTGATTAACGACGGTAAGGTGGTTAACGATCCGTTTGCCAGCGATGACGATGAGGACTTGATGCTTGATGATTTCTAAGCGTCAGCCGGATTGAAAGGAGATCAACGGTGCTCAAGGACCCAAGAATAGCCAAGTTCCGGAAAATGCTGGCCGACGCGCCCAACTACGAGGTATGGAAAGCAGCAGCCCTGGAACTGGACTTTTTGGAGGGCAACGCCGAGTGGAAAGAGGATTTTGCCTCCGACCTTTATCATTATGAAGTCATCTACGACCGGCTGAGCAACCTCAAGCAATATCGCCAGCAAAATGACGTGGAACGCCTCAAACGCGCTCTCCGCGAAGGCTTGCACCATGACCTGGGCAATATGGGCAATCCCGCGCTTTATACCCGATCGCGCGTCGGCACCAAGCATCTGATCGAGGAGTACATCACGCAGGTCTGTGAAGCGCTGGACTATCTTTGTGATCAACCGGTTCCGGGTTTTCCAGTTGCAGATAAGCTCCAGTTCTTCCGCGACACCCTCACAAGTTATGGTCGCCCGGCACTTTTGCTTAGTGGTGGCGCCACCCTCGGTGTGTTCCATTTCGGCGTGATCAAGGCGCTCTGGGAAAAGGGGCTTCTGCCGCAGGTTATTGCGGGCTCAAGTATCGGGGCCATCATCGCGGGCATTCTTGGTGTGCATACGGATGCCGAAATTCCGGAAATGCTGATCCCCGAGAACCACAACCTGAAAGCCTGGAAATGGCGAGGTCTTCTCAGCGCAGTCCGTGGCGACGGGCTCATGGATCAGGAGGAGCTTCGGAACTGTCTGCGGGGCAATATCGGTGAGTACACCTTCGAGGAGGCGTATCAGCGTACCGGACGTTCAATCAACGTTAGCGTGTCCCCAGTGCAGGCGCACCAGAAGGCCCGGTTGCTTTGCGGATACACCTCGCCCTATTTGATGGTGTGGAGCGCGGTGCTTGCCAGCGCCGCGGTTCCCGGTATTTTCCCGCCGGTTACCCTGATGAAAAAAGACATTCAGGGTAATACGCTACCGTATATGCCGCGCCTGAAGTTTGTGGATGGCTCGGTCGTCAGTGATTTGCCAATCGAGCGGTTGATGCACCTGTACGATGTCAATTACACCATCGTGAGCCAGACCAATCCCCACGTAGTCCCTTTCCTGAGCCAGCGGGGGCTGGATGAAAAACTGTCCCTCGGAAATCTGCCCATGCATCTGTTGAAATCCGAGATACAGTTTCATGGCCAGGGCGTGTTCGATTACCTGCGAAAACGGGTAAGGCCGGAACTTCTGCGGCAGATGTCCGGTCAGTTGTACACCATTATGGCTCAGCGTTACTCGGGAGACGTGACCATAGCTCCGTCGTATTCCTTCAAGGATTACAGCAGGATGCTGGCGAATCCGGATCCTGCCTATGTACGGCAGATGATTCTGGCTGGCGAGCGGGCGACCTGGCCGAAGATCTCCATGATTCGCTCCCACGCCCGTATATCGAAAACCCTGGAGCGCTGCGTGCGAAGGCTGAAGCAACAGAACCGGCGCACGGCCGAGCTCAGGCTGATCAGCAACGCGGATTCCGGTACGTCTTGATATGTATTACGACTTTTTCGGCTTTCGCGAACCGCCGTTTTCCATTGCCCCAGACCCTCGTTATCTATATCTCAGCGATCGCCACAAGGAGGCCCTGGCGCACCTGATGTACGGAGTCCAGGGGCAGGGCGGTTTCATCGTGATTACTGGTGAGGTGGGAACAGGAAAAACAACGGTTTCCCGGTGTTTTATCGAGAATGTTCCCGATCATGTGGATATCGCACTGATCCTCAACCCGAGGCTCTCTGCGCGGGAGTTACTGTCCTCCATCTGCGATGAGCTGGAAATCCCCCACGATATCAGTGCCACCATCAAGGAACTGGTTGATCTGATTAACCGGGACTTGCTCAAGGCCCATGCAGCCGGGCGACACAAGGTTCTGATGATTGATGAGGCCCAGAACCTTTCGGCCGAGGTGCTGGAACAGTTAAGGCTGTTGACCAATCTTGAGACGGCAGAGAAGAAGCTGCTGCAGATTGTCCTGCTTGGCCAGCCTGAACTGCAGGAAATGCTGGCACTTCCGGAATTGAGGCAGCTGAATCAGCGGGTTACAGCACGCTATCACCTGGACGCCATCGGTCGGGATGAGCTTGCGGCCTACCTGAAATACCGCCTCAGTGTTGCTGGCATGCGGGGTGATATCTTTTCGCAGCGGGCGGTGAATCGCCTTTATCGCGAGAGCCAGGGCATACCCCGCCTGATCAACCTGATCAGTGACCGCGCATTGTTGGGCGCCTATGCCGAGGGTGAGCATGAGATTACGCCCGAGCATATCCGCCAGGCGGCAAAAGAAGTACGTGGACAATCCCTCGGCCCCACGCCCTCACGAGCTCACCAGTCACCAGACAGATCCCAGTACCTTATCGTTGCGGCTTCGATTCTGGTGGCCATCATCGGCACCTCCTGGCTTTTTGAGCGTTGGTCACCGGGCGGAGCGTTTCTCACCGATCCCTCCTCAGCAGAACCTTTACAGGGAGCTGTTGAGCGAGTCGAGGAGCAGGAACAGAAACCATTGCAAGAGATCCAGGAAACCGGGTCGGGAGAGTCGTCAGCACCCGTTGAACTTGCCGTGCCAGGTCAGCTTCTGGATTCCGTGGAGGCTTTTCAGGTACTTTTCGGGATTTGGGGGCGCGAATATGAACCTTCGGAAGCGCCCGTTGCCTGCGACTGGGCCAACGAGGAGGGCCTTGGATGCCTGAGTCGTCAGGGTAGCCGCCGAAGCCTTGAGTTTCTGGATCGCCCGGCGATGCTTCAGTTGCAGGATGAGGCGGGTAACCGGGGGTTTGTCGTGCTCCGCCATCTGGATGGCGATACCGCAGACATCGCCTTGCCCTCCGGCAATCAGACTGTATTGTTTGCCAGTATCGAGCGCTATTGGTTCGGGGAGTATCGGGTTCTGTGGCGCCTTCCGGAATACCTGACGGGCGACGGCTTTTACAGCAATGGCGGGGGCGAGCAACTCTGGATTGGTGCGCGAATGATGGATCTGGCGGACCGTTTCAGTAATTCCCGTGCTGAAAGTGACCGGGTGAAACGGCTGGATTCCGAAGAGCAGGTTCGCTGGTATCAGTCATTGCGAGGGCTTACCGTCGATGGGATCGCCGGAGCCATGACGATTATCCAGATCAATAACGACCTGGAAGCTAACATTCCCCGTCTCAAGCCTCTGCAGTCCGAAGGTCGCCGGCAAGTTGAAGGTCGAGAGTAATTATGTCGTACATTCTTGACGCATTGCGGAAATCCGAAACTGAACGGAGGCAAGGGCGCGTACCGGACCTTGGTCAGCAGGTACAGCTGATCCATCGCCCGAAGAAAAAGCGGTGGTCGCCGGCTGCCTGGGTGTCTCTTGCACTCATGCTCAATGCCGGCGTCCTGGCCTTTGTCTTCTGGCCGGGAGCGCCGTTGCCCTGGGTTTCCGAGTCGCAATCCGAGACATCTGCGGCCTCGGCCAGAACGACAGCTCCTGAACCTGATGCGGTGGCGCCTGCGACAGAGCCAGCGCCGACATTGGAAGATCCCGTTGCACAAACGGGGACCATCCCTGAGCCCGATGCGGGCGAGGCGACGCCGGCGCCGATCGCTTCGGAACCTTCCCCATCACAAAGCCGGGAGCGGGCGACCGTTATCGTTCCCTCATCCGCAAATGCCGAAACTGCTGCACCAATGGTGCAGCCCGAGCAGGCAGGCAGAGTGCCACATCTGGTAGAGTTGCCGCTCTCATTTCAGAAGAGCGTTCCCGATTTGACCTTTAACAGCCATATCTACTCGTCATCCCCTGCATCGCGCCGGGTCATGATTAACGACACCTACCTGCGAGTGGGCGACGTCTTCGAAGGCTTGCGGGTAGACGACATAACGGAAGAAGGGGTGGTTCTGAGTCGTGACGGGCGCCGTTTTCGGGTTGGCGTTGTTCGGGACTGGGTGAGCCCTCGCTGATGGCGCTGACCGACGAGATCAAGCAATCGATCCAGCAGGGATATCGGGATGTGCTGGCAGGCAAGGATATTCGGGCGCGCTATGGGCAACGCCTGATGATTGCGGAAATCGCCAGATACATGGGCGACATCACCGAGAACGATGGCCAGCGAACGTCCCCTGCCTCTGCCTGTGTGGTCGAAGCCGGGACCGGGACAGGCAAAACCCTTGCCTATCTGATCGCTGCCATCCCGGTGGCCAAAGCCCTCGGCAAAACCCTGGTTATCTCCACCGCAACCGTGGCCCTTCAGGACCAGATTGTGCTCAAAGATCTCCCGGACCTGAAAAGGCACAGCAAGATGGATTTCAACTGGACTCTGGCCAAAGGGCGGGGGCGCTACCTCTGCATGTCACGGTTGGAAGCCCGACTGCACGATGAAGGCAATACCGACAGCGACACCATGCCCCTGTTCCTTTTGGATGGGCCGAAAAATGAAGAACCGGGCACCCGGGCCTTTTTCGAGGAAATGCTCGCCAGTTATGGCTCCCGTGAGTGGGACGGTGACCGGGACCACTGGCCGGAACAGATACCGGACGACGTCTGGCGACAGGTAACAACCGACCACCGGCAGTGCACCAACCGCCACTGCAGCTATTTCGACAGTTGCGCGTTTTTTGATGCCCGTAAAGACCTTGATGATGCCGATATCGTGGTGGCTAACCATGATCTGGTTCTGGCCGACCTTGCCCTGGGCGGCGGCGCCATTCTGCCGGAGCCGGAGAACGCCCTTTATATTTTCGACGAGGCTCATCACCTTCCGGACAAGGCCCTGAATCACTTTGCCGCGTCGCTGCCACTCAATGCTACCCGGCAATGGCTGAAGCAGCTTTCCCAGGCGCTTGTTAAAATGCAGCCTTATCTGGCAGCCGGCACTCAGGCCGCCAAGTCCCTGGATCGCATCAGTTCTGCGTCGAGAGAGGTAGACCTGGTCCTCAACCGGGTTTACGAAGAAGCCGAGCAGAATACCGGCTGGGAGTTCAACGAAGAGCGCCGGACGGCGCAGTGGCGTTATCCGGAAGGTGAGTTGCCGGAGGCGATGGCCGAGCTTGCAGCCGAAAGCCGGATTGCTACCGCTAACATGGTCCGGCAACTGGGCGTTCTGGCGGACGAGTTGCAGGGCGCCTTTGATGAGCGCAAGGAGCATGAGATCGACCGGGAAACCGCCGAAGCCTGGTATCCGGTGATAGGCTCCTTTCACGCCCGGGCAGAGGACCAGTTGCGGCTCTGGACAGCCTGGTGCGACCCGGGCAATGCCAGTCCCCCCGTGGAAGCTGAAACCAACAGCGAGACAGGTGATGAGCCTGAAGCCAGGCCGAAAACGCAGAAAAGCCCGCCCCCAGCCCGATGGGCAGTACGCCAGCGCTGGGATCACGCCGAAGACATCACCCTTTACAGTTCACCGGTACTGGCAGACAACCTGTTGTATTCCAGGCTTTGGTCTCGCGCTTACGGCGCCGTGCTCACCAGTGCGACCCTGACTGCACTTGGTCGGTTCGATCGCCTGAACGCGCGGGCTGGATTGCCCCAGGGCAGCCGCTTCCTCGTGGTTCCCAGCTCTTTCCGTTACGGCGAAATGGCAACGGTGGAGGTGCCTGCGATGTCTGCCATGCCAACGGATGACGGCTTCGCCGATGAGCTTGTAAAACGACTACCGGACCTCTGGGCAGGCGAGAAGGCGACTCTGGTACTGTTTACGTCACGTCGTCAAATGCTGCAAGTGCGAGACGCGTTGGCCCCGGATTACCCAGACCTCATTATTACCCAGGACGATATGGCCAAGGGCGAAGTGCTGAGGCAGCATTGCAGCAGGGTGGATGAAGGCCGGCCGAGTGTCCTGTTCGGCGTTGCCAGTTTTGCAGAGGGTATCGACCTGCCAGGCAAGTACTTGCACCACGTCGTGATTACCCGTTTGCCATTTTCGGTGCCGGATGATCCCATTGAGGCGAGCCTGGCCGAGTGGGTGACGCAGCGGGGCGGCAATCCGTTTATGGAAATCACCGTTCCGGACGCGTCCATCAAACTCGTCCAGGCGGTTGGTCGGCTGCTGCGGACAGAGCAGGATACTGGAAGAGTGACGATCCTGGATCGCCGCATTATTGCCCGCCGGTATGGTCAGCTGTTGCTGGATGCGTTGCCACCCTTCCGCCGGATCATCGAACACTGAATCCCACCAGAACCGTCCAGCCATAAAAAAAGAGCCAGCCCTTTTGGGGTTGGCTCTCATCAAGGGGTTCTTTCGAACCCGGGCGTCGAAACAACGCGGAACAAGAAATCTGAAGGCCTGAAGTTTCAGAATTCCTGGTGAGGTTTCCCTCACCGTTGAAAATATAATAGGGGATTAGAGGGCGTAGCCGGATCGTCCAAAGGGCGTAGCGGGTTCAAGTTGTTGGTGCAAAGTGTGAGTTGTGTCACGTTTTTGGGCTCGAAATCAGCCTTGCAGCAACCCCAGTTCCCGGGCCCTGGCCAGAGCCTCGGTTCTGCGGCCCACGCCGAGCTTTCCATAAAGGTTGCGAATGTGGGCCTTCACCGTAGCCGGGGCAACGTCCATTTTTGCGGCAATTTCCTTGTTGGCGTGGCCCGCATGAATGAGCGCAAGCACTTCAAGTTCTCGCTGGCTGAGAGGTTCAGGCAGTGTTTCGGCGTTGAGTGTCGTAGGACCGCGCTCACCAGAAATGGCACTAGGTTTTGCTTCAGAATGGCCCTCGCCGGACTGGCGTTGATCGAGAAGCATTTTCCTGACGCTGGCGTTCCAGCTTCCCGGTTCATCCAGTGCTGGCAAACCGAGGAGCAGGGCACGCAGATCCGGGCTTTCCTCCGCAAAGAGGCTCAGGAATCCGGCTTCGCTGGCCAGTTCTATCGCGCGGGTCAGCATTTGCTCCGATTCACCGGTCCGTTCCTGCTTCGCCAGGGCCTCGCCATAGACCAACAGAATTTCCACCAGGTGTCTGTTGTGGGCGTTGCGTTCAGCCGGTTGCAAAAGAGCGCTGAGTATTTCCTGGGCCCGCTCGGGCTGATCCAGTGCAACCAGCACTCGCGCCTCGCTAATACGGCTTTGTTCAAGATGAAGCGGATTGGTGAACTCGGTATCGGCTCGGGAATCCAGGCAGGCCCGGGCTTTTTCCGGATGGCCTGAAGCCAGGTAGCAGCGTGCCAGAAGGGCAGTGCTTGCCGGTGGCTCGAACACGATTTGCTCTCGCCGCTTGCGGGCGGTCTGGGATGCGTCTTCGAGTGCGTCAATCGCGTCCTGGAGCCTGCCTTCGCTGAAAGCCAGGTGACCACGCACGTACTGAATGATCACGTGCTGGCCCGGTTCGGTGCCCCGCTCAACATGTTCGAGCAACGGTTTCAGGTGCGTGGCTGCTAGCTGGGGGTGATTTCGTTCGCGATGAATCTCACAGAGTGTACTGTTCTGCCAGCATGAGATGAGTCTTGGCTGGGTTGGGTCCGCATAGTGTTTGTCCACCCATTGCCTTATCTCGGTGCAGGTTTCCAAAGCCAGATCGATATCGCCGCGATTGTATTGAATCCACGCCAGCAGGCCCCCACTGGAAAGAACCGTACTGGGTTTATGTTCGACCTGTCCGTAACGGACTGCCGACTGGAGCGCGTCTTCGGCTTCGGTGAGTTCACCTTTGCCGTAGTAATCCAGCCCAAGGCCGTAATAGGTTACCGACTTTAATGGTATGCGAGTGTGATCAATCTCCCTGAGCACCTGTCTTGTGAGATCTGCGGCGCTCTTGTCGTCACTCCGGGTGCGAGCCAGATAGGAGCGCATCAACGAGATCTCACTTTGCAGCCCGAGGGCCCCTTCGGCATCCGGATGGGAGTCCGCCACCTGCCGGTCCAGAAGATCCTCCAGGCCGGACAGCAGCGGCTCCAGACTATCCATGCGGTTGGCAAAGAACAGCCCCCAGATCCGGAGCATCTGGAGTTGCGGATTGTCGATGACAAGATCCTGTGGCAGGGCATCAATCCAGTCCAGCACGGGGAGGTGATATCCGCCATGGATCAGGTTGTTGCCGTGCTCGGCGAGCACCCGGGCAAGCCGGGACCAGTCCTCCTGTCGGACGATCTGGGCAATGGCTTCCTGCACGTGACCATGGGCCAATAACCAGTCCACCGTACGGTGCCAGAGTCGCGCGGCCAAGTCAGGATCTTGGTGACTTACCCTGAGTTGCAGCGCATCCCGAAACAGGTCGTGATAGCGGAACCACTCGTTCCGGGTATCCAGCGGGATCAGGAACAGATTCTGGCTGAGAAGTTTTTCAAGCAGCTCCTGGCTGTTATCGGACCCACGGATCGAATCACAGAGGGATGCACACAGCCGGGGGCAACAGGCCGTTTCAAGCAGAAAGTCCGACAGCTCCCGGGGTTGCTGCTCAAGTACTTCGCTCAGCACATAATCGCTGATGTGGCGCTCATCCAGATTTATCTGGTTTCCACTCGTGCTGGCGTCCTTTCCGGACAATGCGGACAGCTGCATGGCGGCGACCCAGCCTTCGGTTTTGCGGTAAATCGCGTGGACATCCTCGTCGGCGATATCAAGGCCCATGGTGTCGTGAAAAAACTGACGGCATTCGTCTTCAGAAAAGGCCAACAGGCCAGGGTGGATGTCCTGGATCCACCGACGGACGCGCCAGCGGGCCAGGGGCAGTGGCGGTTCGGTTCTGGACGCCAGGGTTATCAGAACACCCGGCGGAAGATAATCAATGAAATAGGCGAACTGCCTGTGGATGGCCGGGTTGCCAATGAAGTGGAAGTCGTCCAGCACCAGGGACCACGGGCTGTCATCATGAGCCAGCGTGTTGATCAGGCCGGTAATGGCCTCGGTAAACGTGTCATCTGAGTGGTGAGCCAGTTGTTTGCGCAAATCGGAGGCGCCGGTCAGCCCGGCTTGCTCAAAAGCACCTATCAGGTACTGCCAGAATCGCCGGGGCTCATCGTCGTGTTCATCCAGAGAGAGCCAGGCGGTAGGGGAGGAAACCCTTGAACACCATTGCGCAACCAGAGTGGTTTTGCCAAACCCGGCCGGCGCAATAACCAGATTCAGTCTTTTCGGAGCCCGGGACTCAAGCAAGGCACTCAGCCGCTCACGTTTAACCGCGCGTGAGTCTGACGTTGGCCGAAGAAACTTTGTGGTGAGCAGCATGGGTTCCCTGAGAACTGGAGTGTTGATGTGCCCAGACAGGGCATTACGGATTGTGTCCTTTGTATTGGCCAAGTCAAGGGTTGGAGGGGCTTTTCATAGCCTCAGAGTTTTATCAGGGGCTGCGCAAATGCGATTTTGGTCTAAACTGTGTAAAAGCAGTTGCCTATATTAAAAAAGAATGAAAATCTGTATTTTTATGCGTATTCTTCAACAAGGTCCTTCGATCTCCAGGGAGCAGCAGATTCAATGAAACTACAACAGTTGCGCTATATCTGGGAAGTTGCGCATCACGACCTGAATGTCTCAGCAACCGCCCAGAGTCTGTTCACGTCCCAGCCGGGTATCTCCAAACAGATCCGCCTGCTGGAGGACGAGCTGGGGCTTGAAGTATTTGCCCGCAGCGGCAAGCATCTCACCAGAATCACACCGGGCGGCGAGATCATTATTCGCGAGGCTGGCGAAATCCTGCGGCGGGTTGAGGGCATCAAGAAGATTGCCCAGGAATTCAGTAACCAGCGAAAGGGTGATCTCAGCATCGCCACCACTCATACCCAGGCGCGTTATGCACTGCCCCCGATTATCAGTGGTTTTATAGAGGAGTACCCGGACGTCTCCCTGCATATGCATCAGGGGACGCCAATGCAGATCTCCGAAATGGCAGCCAGCGGGGCGGTCGATTTTGCCATTGCCACCGAGGGCATGGAGCTGTTTAACGACCTGATAATGATGCCATGCTACAAATGGAACCGGAGCGTCATCGTGCCGAAGGATCATCCACTGGCGAAACTGCCGGAACTGACACTTCCAGAGCTGGCAGAATACCCGCTCGTGACTTACGTGTTCGGCTTTACGGGGCGCTCGAAACTGGATGAGGCGTTCCAGTCCCAGGGACTGACACCGAAAGTGGTATTTACGGCAGCAGATGCAGACGTGATCAAGACCTACGTCAGGTTGGGGCTCGGTGTTGGAATTGTCGCGAGCATGGCATTCGATCCAAAAACGGACACCGACCTGGTTGCGCTCGACGCCCGCAAGCTTTTCCGTCCCAGCGTCACACGACTCGGGTTCCGAAAGGGGACTTTCCTGCGGGGCTATATGTATGACTTCATTCACCGTTTCGCGCCCCATCTCACCAAAGAAAAGGTGGACGAGGCGGTTTCCCATCAGGGCAGCCGGTCTGAAATCGAAGAACTGTTCAAAGATGTCGAGCTGCCCACTCACTAAAAGATGAATGGGCAAGAGGCGCCCGGGTTATTCCCGGGCGATCAGGTTGCCGGCATGGAGGCCGCATTCTTTCTGGGTGGCTTCTTCCCACCACCAGCGGCCTTCACGTTCATGTTGACCAGGCAGGACAGGACGGGTGCAGGGCTGGCAGCCGATGCTGACAAAGCCTTTCTCATGCAGTTTGTTGTACGGCGCCTCGGACATACGGATGTAATCCCACACCTCTTTTGATGTCCAGTTTGCAAGTGGGTTGAACTTTACCAGTGTCTTTTCATTGGTCGAGAAGGCGGTATCTTCCTGGATAACCGGGACGTCATTGCGAGTTCCGGGGCTCTGGTCTTTCCGCTGTCCAGTGATCCAGGCGTCCACGGTCGCCAGCTTGCGGCGAAGGGGGTTGACCTTGCGAATGCCGCAACACTCACCGTGCCCATCTTCATAGAAGCTGAACAGGCCCTTTTTGTTCACCAGATCCTGAACTTCGTGAGCATCCGGAAACAGAACTTCGATCTCGATGCCGTAATGCTTGCGAACCCGCTCTACAAAATCGTAGGTTTCCGGATGCAGACGGCCTGTATCCAGAGTGAAAACCTTCAGGTTGTCGGTCAGCTTGTGCGCCATTTCAATCAACACGACATCTTCTGCGCCACTGAAAGAAATGGCGATGTTATCGTATTGTTGCAGCGCAGCTTTGAGAATCGAACGGGGGCTCTGGCCTTCGAGCTCTTCCCGCAGGGTTTGAATATCGGTCATGGCCCGGCATTGCCTTCTATGGATGTGCAAGGGTATCTAACTGACCGAAAAGGCTACCATTAAATGCCTCATACCCTGAAGGAATGACGATCTATATGGTTATTCCGCGTTTAAAAGCGCGGGTTTACACTTCCACGATGCAATCCTGGCCGGTTTTTCTTATCATACGCACCGAATACAGGCAGGCGGATTGACCGTACTGGCCCTTTACCAATCAAAGCAGGAGATCGTTGTGGAACTGGCATGCCTTGACCTTGAAGGAGTATTGATCCCGGAGATCTGGATCGCGTTCGCCGAAAAGACCGGCATTGAAGAGCTCAAGGCGACCACCCGCGATATTCCGGATTATGACGTGTTGATGAAGCAGCGCCTCAAGCTGCTGGACCAGCACGGCTATGGCCTTCCGCAAATCCAGGAAGTGATTGGCGAGCTGGACCCGCTGCCCGGCGCCCGGGAGTTTCTGGATTGGCTGCGCGAGCGTTTTCAGGTTGTGATCCTGTCCGACACCTTCTACGAATTCGCCATGCCCCTGATGAAGAAGCTGGGTTATCCGGCACTGCTTTGTCACAAGCTGGAAGTTGCAGACGACGGCCAGATCACCAACTACCTGCTGCGCCAGCGCGACCCCAAGCGACAGTCGGTGAGGGCATTCCAGTTGCTGAATTACCGCGTGATTGCTGCCGGTGATTCCTACAATGACACTACCATGCTGGGCCAGGCCGAAGCCGGTATCCTGTTCCATGCGCCGCAAAACGTGATCGACGAATTCCCGCAGTTCCCTGCGGTACATAACTTTGACGATCTCAGGCAGGAGTTTCTCAAGGCCAGCGAGATCCATAGCGCCTGATTGTAAGACTGAAACTGGGGTCAGAAGAACGCTTTCTTCTGCTCCCATGTTCACCCGAACTCACTTCAGTCGATCACCAACTCTTCCAGAAACCGCATTAAAGACCCGACTTTTGCGAGCGTCTCCTGATATTCAGCCTCGGGATCTGAGTCCGCAACAATACCGCCACCACCCCAGCACCGAATGGTGCCCTCGCCATCACACAGCATGGTTCGAATCGCAATATTGCTGTCCAGAGTGCCATCCAGTCCGCGATAGAAAATCGAGCCGCAGTAGGGGCCGCGCCAGTGGGGCTCGAGTTCCCGGATGATTTCCATTGCTCGGATCTTGGGTGCACCCGTAATGGAACCACCCGGGAATGCGTCAAACAGGGCCTTCATCGGCGTAACACCGTCGGCAAGTTCCGCGCGAATGTGGCTGACGAGGTGATGAACGTTCTTGTAGGACTCAAGAGCAAAGAGTTTGTCGACTTTCACACTACCGGGTTTCGCGTTCAGGCCCAGATCATTGCGGAGAAGATCAACGATCATCAGGTTCTCGGCAAGGTCCTTTTCGGAGCCTTCCAGTTCAGAGGCATAGACCAGATCGGTTTCCGGTGTTCTGCCTCTCGGCCTGGTGCCCTTAATTGGGCTGGTGGTTACGGTGCGATCGTGTATCTCGAGAAAACGTTCGGGGGAGACCGAGATAATCGATGCTTCGCCTGATCGGATAAAACCGCTGTAGGGAGTAGGGTTAGCATCCGAAAGCGCCTGGAATGCTCGCCAGGGATCCCCTACGAAACGGCCTGAGAATTCCTGAGACAGATTCGCCTGATAACAATCACCGGCTTCGATGTATTGGCGAACCCTTTCTACGCTCGTCCTGAAGGCAACCGGTGTTTGCCTGGGCTGAAATCCGCAAACCATAGACCATCCAGTGGTGGCGGGTTCGTCCGTGGCCAGCCACTGGTCCAGTAAATCACGCGTCCCATCAGGGCAGTCCGGATGAATCCAAAGCCAATATTGATCTGTTTTGCGATTATGACTGGCAGTCCAAAGATAGAATCCTGCAGACATCAGGGGGACATCCAGAGATGGGCAGAGCTCTCTGAGACGGTTTTCCCTGACATACCCGAGCTCATAGCCCAGGAAACCAATCCACCCTCCGGACAGGCATTCCGGATTGGGTTCCTGTTCGATCTGGAACTGGTGGACGAGGCTTTCCATGTTCTGGGCAAGCTGATCGGAGCAGAAATCTTCAGGCACAGGGTGTTGTAGTACTTCGGTGGCAATAGCTCTGGCCGAAAATCCGCTGAAAACTCCCCGGGCCGGGCCGTTTCCAACGCTTCCGATATAGGCGAAATCCGTTTCCCGACACGCATGGCTGAGCAGGCGATGGTAGCCCTCATCGGTAAGTTCACGCATGTTTGCCGGGTTCAAGGTTCCTCCGGATTCTTCGAGAAATGATAAACAGCACACAAAACCGGCGTTGTCGGGTTCACCGAGCCACTGATCTAATTGAAGGCTGTTCCAGTTGGATGCCAGATTGGGACATCGGCCGGTATTCTAACTGAGTTTGGCGGCCATTCTTAATACAAAAATAGATCAGGGTGCGGCGTTCATGCGATTGAGTGATGCATCCAAGAAAAGGACGGAGATTGTCGATGAGAAAGTCTAGGTACATTGCAAAGGAGGTTCTGTCACTGTTTGCGATTCTGGTTATTGCTCCTTGTTTCGCAGCCGCACAAGGCTCTGAGCAGTCAGACAAGGAGGTTAAACAAATGATCCAGACACAGTTTGAGAGGATGTATGAGAAGGGAATCCAGAATCTTTCTGATCGTATTGTGCTTACTGGTGGAGTGAAGCCTTTTGCAGTGGTCTCAGACACTGGGGATAACGTAAAAGCCATCCGCATTAGACAGGCAGAAGAAATGCCTCCTGAGATCGCGCTGGAGGTTCTCCGGCGGTCTCTCATTGCGCTCGTGAAAAAAGGAAAGATCGGGGCCACTGCGATTTTTTATACGGCTGATAACCCAAATAAAAAATCAAACGCTGACAAAGTTCTTGTAGTAGAAATGGAACATATTTTTGGTCCGACACTGGCACAGCTCGTTCCTTTTACTATCAAAAACGGCAAGGCAAGCTACGGAGAGCAAGTTGTTGTAGACATGGAAAAGCAGATCTTCAATATCAAGGTTGACGAAGAATCTGCCGAATGAATCTAGGAATGTCTAACAATCTAATTATTGGTTACTGTGAAGGTGTTCACGGAACATTCTGTTACCTCTGACGTACTCTGTATCTGTGCAGATACAAAAGTAAACCAAACAGTCTGCACACATGGAAATAACAACAATTTTTCCGTAAGGAGAACGTTATGAAAGGCCTGAAGAAAATCGCACTTGCAACTGCTGTTGCAGCAGCTCCATTTGCTGCACACGCTGACCTGAAAGCGCTCGATGACAGTGCAATGGGTAACGTGACTGGTCAGTCTGGTGTGTCTATTGAACTGGAAACCGAAGTCAGCATTGGCGAATTCCGCTACACCGACGATGGTTACCTGTCAGTCAACGATATCTTCATCGGTGGTGGAACCGTCGAGCGTGATGGTAGCGGCAATGTAACTGGCGTCTCTGGTCTGCTGGACGATCTGTTGATCGACATTGATGTAGAGGCTGATGGTGATGCCTTCATTGATGTCCACAGCATCTCTGGTGCTCCAATTGACTTCGCTGTTGGTGTTGGTTCTGCGTCACTGAACGCTACCGACGGCAGTGGCGACACAACTCTGCTGGCTAGCAACATTGGTATCGAAGGTGGCCTGGCGCAGCTCAACATTCGCGTTGATACTGCGACAGACGACCTGATCATGAACGTTGGTTTTAACGTGACTGATATGGATATGGATGTTGACTTCCTGGGCGTGAATATCCGTGACATGCGTGTTATGGGTACCAACTTCCTGGAGACTGGTGGTGCCGGCGTTGATCCTGCCGACCCAACCACTTTGGCCAATGCCTATGCTTTTGCAACCATTACTGTGGGTAAGGGGACTTCTGCTGCAACTGGCGGTGACGCTCTGGAAATCGCGATTCCCGAATTCCGGGCGGATATTATCGTAGGTGCTGTTGAAATCGGTGGTGCTTCCATCGGTTCATTCCAGATGGACAACCTGGCAGTAACCAATACCAACATGAAGGTTTATGGTCACTAATCTGACGTAACACCAAAGTTGGTGAAACGCCCCGCTCCGCGGGGCGTTTTTATTGGTCATGGTAAAGCTCAGGCCAATAAAAAACGGCAGCCAATCCTGGCTGCCGCTTTCCAATTGAATCAGTTAATTCTGCGCTACTGATCCGGCACCGCAATAGAAAGATCAAACCCTCCACCAGGCCTCGGCGTCAAAGTAATGGGCCCTTCATTAATGGCCTGCGGAACCTGTATCTGATCAATCCCAGGCGGATTGCCGATGCTGAAATTCAGGTTCTGCCCGTCAAACCCTATCCCCAGTTGATCATTAAGAAAGGTTTGCGTAAAAGGCTCTTCCGGAATCTGTGCCTGCTGCCCAAAGATGATTGGTGGAATCGTTGGGGTAAACTCTGCTGGCGGCTGCGCCCGGGCGATTTCTTCCTGGGGCAGCAGCAGGGCGCGACGGAGGAATTCATCTTCTGCGTTTTCCAGAGCATCGGTCCTGCCCTCATCAACGTATCGTTGCAACGCTTCCCGGTAAGCTTCCTCCTCAGCTTCGGTCAGTACCGGTTCGCCGGGCGATATGGTGAGGGAGCGCAGGATACGTTGGCGGTCGGCTTCTGATTTCTTCCGTTCTTTGGGTACAACGATTACGGCGGAATCTTTCACATAGGTTTCCACCATCTCGTCCGAGGTCATGGTCTGAACGCCACCGAAGGCAGGTAAGGCAACAACCAGGCCGCTGATGGCGGTGGTGAGCAGATGTCGGCGTTTCATAATCTGGCCTCTTTTGTTTAAAAAACACGCTCCCTTGAACGAGTATTCGGTTTGTCAGACAGGAATTCAAGCCAGATGATCCGGGATTGTGATCAGAATCTTTGATTTTTCGGTACTGTTACTAATCAACGCAAAATCGTGGTCGAATACCATGAACTTTTTGGGCATCGCAGGACCTCAGTTCTACTATGATAAATCCGTTCAGAAAACGCTTTCGTCGCTGGATTAACCGACGGATTCCGCGGTCCGATGTCCAGAGCTTCAGTCAGAAGAACATATTCATCCTGCCTACTGGTGCGGGACTCGTGTTCGGGCTGTTGCTCGTCATCATGCTTCTCACCGGCATCAATTATCAGAACAGCCTGATCTATCTGAGTACCTTTCTGCTTGGGGCGGTCTTTGTTGGCGCGATGCATCAGACCCATCGAAATCTGTCCGGCCTGGAACTCACGCTGGTTCAGCCGGGAGAGGGCTTTGCCGGTGATGATATTCCGTTTCGATTCCGCCTGAAGGCAGGGCGGGATGACGCCATTGCCATCCTGCTGTCCTGCGAAGAGTCCGGCCTGGCCCCGGTTCACGTTCACTCGGGTCGTTCCCTGGATGTCACGCTTCCGGTTCATTCCGCTCATCGGGGGTATTTGCGGCCCGATCGGGTACGGATTGAAACGCGTTTTCCGTTCGGCCTCCTCAAGTCCTGGTCGTGGGTTCGGCCGGTATCCTCCGGTCTGGTATTCCCAAGGCCGGTTCCAGCTCCTGAGGCGTTCAGCACGGTAGAGGATGGTGAAGAGTCAGCAGAAGCACGATCCGTTGAGGGCAATGACCATGCGGATATCCGACCCTGGCGGGAAGGTGATCTCAGCCAGCGGGTGCTCTGGAAGCGGTTCGCACGAACCGGGCAAATGGTGGTGGCAGACTGGGAGGGTGAGCAGGGCAGTCCCTATTGGCTGGATTTCAACGCCTACCCTGGCGCAGACCATGAGTTACGGTTGAGTTACCTGGCGTTTCTGGTCAATGAACGGGGCAAAAGCGGCGTGCGTTTCGGGTTGAATCTTCCCGGGCAGATCATCGAGCCTGATTCGGGGCCGGCGCACGCAGCACGGTGCCTGCGTGCATTGGCGACCTGGGGTGAGGAACGGCCCCGGGATACCATGGCCGAGCCCCATGGAACGCGCAGAAAGCCGATAGGAAACTCACCGCAGTATGCAGGGGAGGGGCGGGCTTGAGTTTCCTGGACCGCATCAGAGGCACCCAATCGGAAGAAGCGACAGCGACCAATCTGCCTTCGAGAGCCTTGCTCTGGCTGATTGCCAGTTTTGCGTTGCTGCTGTCGCCACAGTGGGACCGGTTACCGCTCTGGCTGATTGCGGCTTGCGCAGTGTTGGCCGCCTGGCGCTGGTTGGCGCAATACGGAAGGGTAAGGCTCCCTGGCCGCCTGTTGCGCACGGGCATTATGCTGGTGCTGATCGGCGTCTATGTTGCAACAGTGCAGGGGCGGTTCACGGTAGATACCGCAGCTTCGTTCTTCGTGCTGGCGGTAGGTCTCAAGTGGCTGGAGACCCGTTCGGTCAGGGACTTCTACGTTCTTTTTTTCATTCTTGTCTATCTGGCCTCGGTAAATTTCCTGTTCCATCAGGAGATTCTATGGGCACTGGTCAACTTCACCGGCATAGCGCTGCTGCTGGTCGGGCTACAAGTACTGAACGCACCAGAACTGCCCGGCGGCATGACTTCAGGCTGGCGCAGGCTGGGTGGAATGTTCCTCAAGACACTGCCAATCGTCGTTCTTTTATTCGTGTTTTTCCCCCGGATGTCGCCGCTGTGGAGTGTGCCGCTGGTGTCCGGTGAGGCCCGGACCGGGATCAGCGACACCATGAGGCCAGGGGATATTTCCAACCTTGCCCAGAGCAGTGAGAGGGCGTTCCGGGTAACCTTTGGCGGCGAGATGCCCGCCTACAGAGAAAGATACTGGCGAGGGCTTATTCTCGACTACCTGGATGGAGAAACCTGGCGCCAGGGTCAACAAGAACCATTTCGGGCCCTGGGCCGCGTAGCGGTCGATGGTGGCATAGGAGAGCTTGAGCCAAACCAGTATGACGTGTTGTTGGAACCTACGGATCAGCGCTGGGCATTTGCCCTGGAAGGTTCCCGTGCGGTATCGGATAACGTGTTCGAAGACAGCGCGGATCTTTTCCGTTTCCGGCGGCCGGCTGACAGCCCCGTGCGTTATAGGCTGGCACTCGAGAGCGAAGCTTCTGTTGCCGAAACACAAAACGCTGCGGAACTGCGCCGCTATCTTCAGTTGCCGCAGGAAGGCAATCCCAGAGCGCGAGAATTTGCGCGGGAACTTCGCCGTACGATGGGCGACGAGCAGGTCGTTCGTACCCTGTTGCAGCGTTTTCGAGAACAGGAATACTTTTACACGCTCAGACCTCCTGCCATGCCTGAAGACGGCATTGATTCCCTGCTTTTTGACGAGAAGCGCGGTTTTTGTGCCCACTATGCTGGCGCAACCACCTTCGTGTTGCGCGCTGCCGGTATTCCCTCGCGCGTTGTCGTCGGCTATCAGGGCGGAGAAAACGGGGCGGGAGGCGATTATCTGATTGTGCGGCAGTACGATGCCCATGCCTGGGTTGAGGCGTACATTGACGGCCGCGGATGGGTGAGGATCGATCCCACGGCTGCCATTGCGCCGGATAGGATTGAGTCAGGCCTGAGAGACGCGGTGGCAGAGGAGGGATCCTTCCTGGAAAACAACTGGGCCTCTCCCCAGCGTTATGCGGATGTGGCCCTGGTGCAATGGGCGAGTCTTCAGCTGGATCGCATCAACTACCAGTGGCAGCGCTGGGTCGTCGGCTATCAGGGCCAGAGCCAGATGGATCTGATGTCCAGGTTGCCCGGTGGTTTCGGCATGCGTGAATTGGGATACATGACGGCGGGTATCGTTGGTGCCGGTTTGCTAATCGCTGGACTCATTTCCGCGTTGCAAATGCGCCGTGGAGAAAGGCGGGACGCGTTGCGGAGGGTGGTGGATACGTGGCACCGTCTGTGCGCGAGTGCAGGCGTGCCTGTCCGTCATGGTGAAACGCCGTCGGTTCTTGCATCAAGGCTGGCAAAAGCTGAACCGGCTGCAGGGGATTCTGCCAGGCTTTTTGCCCGGATGGTGAACAGCCATTACTATAGCGCTGGTAAAGACGACGAGGGCGTTGAGCAGTTGAAGCGAATGCGCCGCTTGCTTGCAACCATGAAGCGCCAACTGCGCAGATCCGGAACCCGCACAGGAAGATCCAGTGACTGATATTGCCCAAGATATGCCCTGGCTGCGCCGTGCCTGGCAAACGGTTCAGAGCCGGGTCGCAGAAGACCGACTCCCACACGCTCTTATACTTGTTGGTGAGTGTGGTGTGGGCAAGCGGGCCTGGGCAGAGGCTGTCGGCGGGCTGCTGCTGTGCGATCAGCCATTGGGCCGGGAAGCGGGCCAGCCAATTGCCTGTGGCCGCTGTAAACAATGTGAACTTCTGGCAGCCGCCAGCCACCCGGATATCCGGATTTATGCGCCGGAAAAGTCCCGTATGGTCAAGGTGGATCAGGTCAGGGCTCTGTCGTCGTTCGCGGTGGCGTCTCCGCAGGTGGCCCACCATAAAGTGGCGATTATTGACCGGGCGGATCAGTTGAACATCAATGCGGCGAACGCATTGCTCAAGACCCTTGAAGAGCCGCTGCCCGACGTGACCTTGATTCTGTTGCAGGAGAGTGGTCGTCCGGTGTTGCCTACCATCCGGTCCCGATGTCAGACATTGACGGTTCCGGTGCCCGGCAACAGCGAAGCCAACCACTGGCTCGCCAGTCGTGTAAAGAATCTTCCCGAAGATGCACAACCGTCTGCAGATGTTCTGGCCAAAGCTTTGATGCTGGCGGGTAATGCACCCAGATTGGCACTGGACTATGCAACAGGTGATTTCATCGGTTTGCGGGACACGGCCCTAGACCGCTTCAAGGATTTCATGAAGTCCAGGATTCCGGTCGGTGAGGCCGCCAGGGCGTTCAAGTCCATGGGCCTGGAGGATACGCTTTGGTTGTTCGAAACCTGGGCGGCTGATCTGGCACGCTTGATTGTGGGGGGCAGTGCTCGGGACGCCGATGCCGCCGATATGCTCGGATTTCTGGCAAAAACGACGCCCGGCTGGCGGGCCCATGAGTTGCTCGATATGGTAAAGGAATCACGCGCAGCGGGTGTCTACAACGCCAGCCCCGAGCTGGAAGCCAGTCGTCTTCTGATCGCCTGGCAAAAGCTGATGCCGGTGAAACGCCCTGCTGCCTAGTGGATATCCCGGCAGAATTGCGTCTTTGGGGGCAACAACTGCTATGATTCCGGAATGAAAGGGATTTTCGGATCCCGATAACCGTTCAAAACGATCTAAGAGAAAGGTGTCAGTTATGGGGCCAGGTTTTGGTGCGCGCAGTGGCATACTCACCCTGACAATCAAGGATAAAGCAGTGCTCTACGCGGCATACATGCCGTATATTCGCCAGGGCGGTCTGTTCATCCCGACCCAGAAACAATATCAGTTGGGCGACGAAGTCTTCCTGCTTCTCAACCTGATGGACGAGCCTGAAAAAATTCCGGTCGCTGGCAAGGTAATCTGGATAACGCCCAAAGGTGCCCAGGGCAACCGCGCGGCGGGTATTGGTGTCCAGTTCAACGGTGATGATGAAACCGCCCGAACCAAGATTGAGTCCTACCTGGCAGGCTCGCTGAGCTCCGATCGCCCCACCCATACAATGTGAAGGCGGAGCCTGGATGAGCGACATGTCGTTTCCCACGGACACCCCCGGAAACCAGGTGAAGGACGGGAGCATTGAAAACCCCGCCCGGTCGTTCCGCGAGTCCGATTGGAAACTCCGGCACATCACCCTGGCCGGCCTTAGCTGGCCTGCCGCTACTGATGCCCACGATAATACACCGATCATAATGCTGCATGGTTGGCTCGATAACAGCCTTACCTTTGTGAAGCTCGCACCGGAGCTGGCGCGACTCGGGCCCGTCTACGCGCTGGACTTCGCCGGGCATGGCCATTCCGGGCACCGGCCAGAGGGGCAGAGTTACCTCTTGATGGACTATGTGGCGGATCTTGCCGAGCTGGTTGAACGCTATTTCCAGGAAACACCGGATGGCAGGATCAACCTGGTCGGGCACTCGCTTGGGGGGATTGTCGGAGCGCTCTACGCGGCCGCCTTTCCGGAGCGAATTCGAAACCTTGTCATGATCGACAGCCTGGGCGCATTGAGCCGTCCGGTTAAGGAAACCATTCCCCAGCTCCGGAAAGCTGTGAAAAAACGCATTGCCGGCTCTGGCCGCCAGGTTGTCTATCCGGATATCGCCACGGCCGCCAAAGCACGGGAGGGCGGGCTGAGCCCGCTCAGCCCCGAGGCCGCGCTGACACTCATTCCGCGCAATATGAAACCCGAGGGAGAGGGCTACGTCTGGCAGACCGATCCCAGGTTACGGCACCCGTCTCCATTGATGATGACCGAAGAGCAGGTGCTGGCTTCGCTGTCTGCTATCGAAACCCGTGTGCTTTTTGTCAGAGCCGATGCAGGACTTCTTTCGTACAGAAAGGATCTGGATAAACGCGCTGACGCTATCGCCAACCTCCAGATCGTAACCGTGCCGGGAGGTCACCATTGCCATCTGGATGGCGAGACCGGGCCGGCTGCAATAGCCATCAGACAATTCCTGGAAAATGAGTAATCGCTTGCTGAAATTACTGTTCACACGTTTCTTGGTACCGATCCTCGGATTATTGGCACTGTCTTCCGGTGTGCAGTCTGCTCCGGAGGATATGCCCGAGGCCTATCAACAGTCGACGCTTGAAGATACGGTCTCGATTCAGTCGTCGGGACACCTGGTATTGTTCAGCCCCGTGCGGGAAGTCAATAACGAGATTCGCTCCGAAACCCTGGCCCGCTTGCCCGTGACTGGGGAAGGGCGCCTGTACCGGATTGCCCGAGACTCAAGTCGCGAGGAAGCGCGGGACCACTACCTGGGTCTGTTGCGCCAGAGAAACGCCCAGATTCTGTTCGAGTGCTCCAGTATCCGTTGTGGAAGAAGCAACGTATGGGCGAACCAGATCTTTAATCAGGCCGTTCTCTATGGCCGTGATGCAACCCAGGATTATCTGGTGGCGGGCACCGTTGCCGAGGACGGCGCCCGTTGGCTGACCCTCATTTACACGGTGACTCGCGGCAACCTTCGGGAGTATGTTTGGGTGGAGCACCTGCGGGTTGAATCCGGCGCGACCATTCCCGGCTTTGGCACCATGGCCAACCGCGTCGAAGGGCCGATTATTGTTCCCTGGCAAGGCGGTGTAACCTACCGGTTCGATTGGCAGGCAACGGATCGCAGGCGGGTGAATGATCTGGCCCGTGAAGAGGGTACGGTGGTTGCACTGGTGGGCTATTCTGTATTGGAGACTGATGAGTCCTTCAGTGATGCGATGGAGCGTGCCCGCCTGGCTACCGAATCGTTGTCGGAGGTCCTGTCCAAAACGGGTGTCTCCCGGGCTCAACAGGAGATAATCGTTGTGGGGCCGGCAGGTGTCTTCAGTGATCCAGACAGGCAGGGCGACCGGGTAGAAGTGGTGGTGATCTCGAGGTAATGATTATGGGCACATCAAAGGATGACGATCAGGATCCAAAGGACAAGCCCTCAGAGAAAGATCCGCAGGACAACGTCTCGAAGGTCCTGAGCAGCTCGGATGTCTCCGCTACCAGTGCTCCGGCAAATCCGGAAAAAGGCAAAGACCGGAACAAACCGCGCAAGACCGTGGCTCTGACGCTGGGAAGTGGTGGTGCCAGAGGGTATGCCCACATCGGCGCCATCGAAGTTCTGGTGGAGCGTGGCTACGACATCGTTGCTATCTCCGGCTGTTCCATGGGGGCCCTGATCGGCGGTATGTTCGGAGCGGGCAAGATGCAGGACTACAAGGACTGGGTTACCGGCCTGGGCCAGTTCGATGTCCTCAAGCTCCTCGATGTAACGTTCAATTCCGTGGGTGCTATTCGTGGCGAGAAGATTTTTTCGGTTGTAAGGGAAATGCTGGGAGATACCCGGATCGAAAACCTGCCCATTGCCTTTACGGCCGTGGCGACAGATCTGCTCGCCCACAAGGAAATCTGGTTTCAGGAAGGGCCTCTGGATCAGGCTATCCGCGCTTCGGTGGCGATTCCAAGTGTTGTCACACCTCTCGTTCTCAATGGCAGAGTCCTCGTGGACGGTGCCTTGCTCAATCCTTTGCCAATCATCCCGACCATTTCCTCCCACGCTGACATCATCGTTGCGGTCAATCTCAGTGGCGAGGATGACCGCCGTCGACGGATTCCGGACGCTGCGTTTACTCCAGGCGAGGCTGAAAACACGGATATGGACGAGTGGGTGGATACCATCCGTGAGAAGGCCTCGCGCTGGTTTGATTGGGATGCCCTGAAATCCCTGACTGCCCGGAAGCCGGACAACGGTGACAGCCCGGAAGAAAAGATCAGCCGGGCAGTGCACAAGAAAGAGCATCAAAAGCAGACGGAGAAGAAGCCGGCTGACAAGAAGAGCCAGGAAGAGCACGAAACCATCGACTGGGACAAGCTCGGGATCGGCAAATTCGATGTGATGAACCTCACCATCGAGACCATGCAGAGTGCGCTTGTGCAGTACAAGATCGCGGGCTACCCGCCGGATTTGCTGGTGAATATCCCGAAGAATGCCTGTCGGAGCTACGATTATCACAAGGCCCCGGAATTGATTCAGCTGGGCCGTGAGCGGATGGCTGCTGCGCTGGATCGCTTTGAAGAAAGCCGGAACAGCTCCGGGCCTCTGGCTATCTGAACAATTTGTTGGCGGGGGCGGGCTGCAGTCGAGCGGGTAATCAGCGTATAATCCCGCGCTAACACGCTCTTGCACAGGATGTACGTTAGTGACCAGCCCTATTGACGACCTTCACAGCGTTCGGGATTACCTCCGCTACGCCTCCTCTCGGTTTGCTGCTTCGCCGCTGTTTTTCGGGCATGGCACGGACAATGTCTGGGATGAAGCCGTTCAGCTGGTTATGCGTAGCCTGCACCTTCCCCTTGAAAACAACACTCTGTTCCTGGATGCCCGTCTAACGCGGGAAGAGCGGGAGCTGGTACTGGAAAGAATCGCCCGGCGCGTGGATGAGCGCGTACCTCTGGCGTATCTGCTCGGTGAAGCCTGGTTTATGGGCATGCCCTTTCATGTTGACGAACGGGTGTTGGTACCGCGTTCCCCCATTGGTGAATTGATCGAGAATGGCTTTCAGCCGTGGCTCGGAGACAAGCCGGTGGAACGCATCCTTGATCTTTGCACCGGGAGCGGGTGCATTGGCATTGGTGCGGCATCTGTTTTCGGCGAGGCGGAAGTCGATCTGTCGGACATTTCTCCGGATGCACTTGAAGTGGCTGAATCCAATATCGACCTGCACGGAGTCCGCGAGCGGGTCCGTACCGTACAATCCGATGTCTTTGACAATATTGAAGGTCGCTACGACGTGATCGTTAGCAACCCGCCCTATGTGGATGCAGACGATCTCTCCAGCATGCCGGATGAGTACCGCCACGAACCTGAGCTGGGCCTTGCCGCCGGTAAAGACGGGCTCGACATCGCTCACAGAATCATTGCCAAAGCGGCCGAGCATCTCACTCCTGGTGGACTACTGGTCGTGGAAGTCGGTAACAGCTGGGTTGCAATGGATGAGGCGTATCCGGATCTGCCACTGACCTGGCTGGAGTTCGAGAATGGGGGCGATGGCGTCTTTCTGATCACCGAGCCGGACCTGCGTCAGTGGCAGGCTTCCAGTTAAACTGAATTCTCATAAAAGCTGAACAAGATACTGAATTATGTCGGGAAACTCTTTCGGAAAACTGTTTACGGTTACCTCATTCGGCGAGAGCCACGGGCCTGCGCTGGGGTGCATCATTGATGGCTGCCCTCCGGGGCTTGAGCTTTCGGAAGCGGACATGCAGCGGGACCTGGATCGCCGTAAGCCAGGCACATCCCGGCACACAACCCAGCGTCGCGAAGCCGACGAGGTGAGAATCCTGTCAGGCGTTTTCGAGGGTAAGACCACCGGAACGCCGATTGGCCTGCTGATTGAAAACACCGATCAGCGGTCCAAGGATTACTCAAAGATCTCCGAACAGTTTCGGCCGGCTCACGCTGATTACACCTACATGCACAAGTATGGTGTTCGCGACTATCGCGGCGGTGGTCGTTCGTCTGCCCGTGAGACCGCTATGCGGGTTGCTGCGGGTGCTGTTGCGAGAAAATTCCTTGAGCAGCGCCTGGGTATCCGGATTCGCGGCTATCTGTCGCAGCTGGGGCCCATCAAGGCCGAGAAACTGGATTGGGATCAGGTTCACCAGAACCCGTTCTTCTGCCCGGATGCGGACAAGGTTCCCGAGATGGAAGCTTATATGGATGCCCTGCGCAAGGAGGGGGATTCCATCGGTGCCCGGATCAACGTGGTTGCCGACGGTGTGCCACCGGGTCTCGGCGAGCCGATCTTTGACCGCCTGGATGCGGATCTGGCTCATGCACTGATGAGCATCAATGCGGTGAAGGGCGTCGAGATTGGCGCCGGTTTTGACTGCATCGACCAGAAGGGCACCGAGCATCGTGACGAAATGACGCCGGAAGGGTTCCTTTCGAATAATGCCGGTGGTGTGCTTGGAGGTATTTCCTCGGGGCAACCGATCGTGGCCAGTATCGCATTGAAGCCCACGTCGAGTTTGCGTTTGTCGGGTCGCAGTATTGATGTGAACGGCGATCCCTGTGAAGTTATTACCACCGGGCGGCACGATCCATGTGTCGGCATCCGCGCGACACCTATTGCGGAGGCGATGATGGCCATTGTGTTGATGGACCATTACCTGCGGCATCGTGGGCAGAATGCGGATGTTTCTGTTTCTACGCCGGTGATTGGGCAGCTCTGATTTTGTTTGTCAGGCTTGGTGAAGCTGCTTTGGCGGCACTCACTGCCCAAAAAACGCCCGTGAATACTTCCCTGTAGGGCTTGGTCGCGCCATCCTTGGCGCTCCACATTTTTGGGCAGTGAGTCCCGCCAAAACAGCCGGACTTGCGGGGTATTTCTATCTACTGGCGCCTCTCTAACCTCTATTTCTGGTTCTTCGCCCTCCTTGGCGGGCTCTTGCCGTATTGGTCCCTCTACCTTGAGGGCCAGGGCTTTTCCTACCTCCAGATCGCCACCCTCATGGCGACGATCCAGCTCACCAAAATCATTGCGCCCAGCGTCTGGGGTTGGCTCGGCGACAAGACCGGCCAACGGGTTCGTCTGGTCCGGGTCGGCGCCATTACCGGCTCGCTGTTCTTCGCCGGCGTATTCATGGAACCGGGGTTTTATGGCCTGCTGCTGGTCATGCTGGCGTTCACGTTTTTCTGGAATGCGATCTTGCCGCTGTATGAGGTGATCACGCTTCGAACCCTGGGCGAGCAGAAAGAGAAATACGGGCGGGTTCGGCTCTGGGGCTCGGTGGGGTTCATCGGAGCGGTTGCGCTGGTCGGCGGTTTGCTGGAACTGGTGCCGATTCAGAATCTCCCGTGGTTGTTGCTTCCGGTGTTTGCGGGCATTGCCGTATCCGCATTTCTGGTGCCTGCGGAGCGGGGTGAGCGAAAGCCGCCGGCTCCGAAAGGTAGTTTAAAGGCCATCGTCACGCACCCGGCAGTGGTTACGTTTTTTCTGATGAATTTCCTGCTGCAGGTTTCGCACGGAGCCTACTACACGTTCTTCAGTATTCATCTGGAGCAGCACGGCTACGGCAAGCTGTCGATTGGTTTGCTGTGGTCGCTGGGTGTGTTTGCGGAGATCGCGCTGTTTCTGGTGATGCACCGGTTAACGCGCAGTTTCACGGTTCGCCAGATTGCGATCGGCGCGCTTACGCTCACCATGATTCGATGGGTACTGATCGCGGAGCTGACGGATGTTGTCCTCGTCCTGCTGTTCGCTCAGCTGCTGCATGCAGCATCTTACGGTGCGCTGCACGCTATCTCTGTCCAATACATCCAGGGCTTTTTTGGCAAGTACCATCACGGGCAAGGGCAGGCCCTCTACAGCGGCCTCACGTTCGGTGCTGGCGGTGCGCTTGGGGCCTGGTTGTCGGGCTTCCTGGTGGATGGGTTCAGTACCTCGGCGGCTTTCTGGGGTGGTGCGGCCGCCATGGCCCTCGCAATCGTGATCACCTGGCGAGGCCTTCGGCCGCCGCCAGCCCATGGCGAGGGGTAAAGCTCAGGCGCTTTCTTCTTCCTGCACGATGGTGAGTAACGCATTGGCGGCGTTGCTGAGCTGCCGCCCGGATAACCCGATCCCCCCGAGGACACGAGAAACCGGCTTGCCCACGTCCAGTACCGTAAGGCTGTCGTCAATCATGCGCAGGGGCAGCACACTCCAGCCCAGGCCCACACTGGTCATCATCTTGATGGTTTCCAGGTAGTTGGTTGGCATTTGCGGATTCAGGTGCAGATTCGCCTCCAGAAACAACCGGCTCACAACCCGATAGGTTGCGGTGCTGGTGTCGGGCAATAGTGCCGGGTGGTCTGCTAAGTCTGTAAGCCTCGGATTTTCGAGTGACGCCAGGGGGTGCTCAGCGCCCGCCACAAACACCATCTGGTCCGGCCATTGAGCAAACACATGAAAGCTCGGTTCCATGCTGTCACTCAGCGTCACGAATGCCAGCTCCGCATTACGTTTACGCATCTGCTCGTAGGCGGCATCGGATTCCATGAACTGTAGGTTGATGGACACCTGAGGGTATTCCCGTTTGAACCGTCGTAGCCAATTTGGCAAATGATGCAGACCGATGTGATGGCTGGCGATGATTTGCAGCTCGCCCTCGACTTGTCCAGAGTCCGGCGACAACGCCACCCGGGCGTTGTGAATTTCATCGAGGATCCGACGTGCATGGGGAAGCAAACGACTGCCGGCATTGGTCAGACGAATCTGGCGGTGGCTCCGATCGATCAGGCTGGTGCCAAGCTGGTTTTCCAAGGCGGCCAGGCGTTTAGAGATGGCCGGCTGTGTCAGGTGCAGGATTTCCGCGGCTTCAGAGAAGGAGCCCTGATCGACAATGGTCAAAAATGCCTTTAATGCGTTTGAGTCCATATCTGTGTTCCCGGATTTCGAAATATGGTGCAGGTCCCGGCTTGGAACAGCGTTTTCAAAACACGCCGACAAGTACATCCCTGTGGGCTCGAATCGGGCCATCCCTGGCCCTCTACGGTTTTGAAAACGCTGCTCCAACCCGCTCCCCAGAGTGTGGCCAATATCCGCAGCGCATGGGGAGTATGGAGGGATGAGCCTCCCAAAACCGTGGAGCGCCAGGGATGGCGCGACCGAGCCCTACATGGATGTATTTACGGGCGTGTTTTGGGAGGCTTATCCCTTCATGCGACCTTCTCAGAATCTTAAAGCATTACCATAAGGCATGCGATAGATAAAAAACATGAATTGGGGTTATCCGGTCGCAGGCGGTAAGATACCGTTATCAAACGTCAGAACCAAAAACCCCCAGAGAGTGAGAGAGAACCATGGCGGGCAAAACCTTATACGACAAATTGTGGGACGATCATCTCGTCAAACAGCGCGATGACGGCTCCGCGTTGATTTATATCGATCGTCAGTTACTGCACGAAGTGACATCACCCCAGGCATTTGAAGGCCTGCGTCTGGCGGGGCGGAAGCCGTGGCGGATTGATGCCAACATTGCGACGCCGGACCACAACGTGCCTACCACGGATCGTGATCGTGGTGTCGAAGGTATTGTTGACCCGGTTTCCCGGATCCAGGTGGAAACACTGGACAAGAACTGCGACGAGTTCGGGATTCTAGAGTTCAAGATCAAGGATCAACGCCAGGGCATCGTGCACGTTATCGGGCCCGAGCAGGGCGCAACGTTGCCGGGCATGAGTATTGTTTGTGGGGATTCCCATACATCTACCCACGGTGCTTTCGGTTGCCTGGCTCATGGTATTGGCACCAGTGAAGTTGAGCATGTGCTGGCTACCCAGTGCCTGGTGCAGCAGAAAATGAAAAACATGCTGGTGAAGGTCAATGGCAAGCTGGGTCCGGGCGTTACCGGCAAGGATGTTGTGCTGGCCATCATTGGCAAAATCGGGACTGCCGGTGGTACCGGGCACGCCATTGAGTTTGGCGGCGAAGCCATCCGGGGCCTGAGCATGGAAGGGCGGATGACCATCTGCAACATGTCCATCGAAGCCGGTGCGCGGGTTGGTATGGTAGCGGTTGATGACACCACCATCGAATACGTTCGCAATCGCCCGTTTGGCCCCAAGGGCGAGCAGTGGGATGCTGCAGTTGAATACTGGCGCACGTTGCATAGCGATAGCGATGCAGTCTTCGACAAGATTGTTGAGCTCGAAGGCTCGGAAATCCAGCCGCAGGTGAGCTGGGGTACGTCTCCTGAAATGGTGGCCGGAATTGATGGCAAGGTGCCCGATCCGGAACAGGAAGCCGATCCGATCAAGCGAGAAGGCATTGTTCGCGCTCTCAAGTACATGGGTTTGCAGCCCAATATGGCGATTACCGATATCAAGCTGGATCGTGTGTTCATTGGCTCCTGTACCAACAGCCGGATTGAGGATCTGCGCGAGGCCGCTGCCGTGGTGAAAGGGCGGAAGGTGTCGCCGATTCTGAAGCAGGCCATGGTGGTTCCCGGTTCCGGTCTGGTGAAAGCCCAGGCGGAGCAGGAAGGTCTCGACAAGATCTTTATCGAAGCCGGTCTTGAGTGGCGCGACCCGGGCTGTTCGATGTGCCTGGCCATGAACGCCGACAAGCTGGGGCAGGGGGAGCATTGTGCTTCCACGTCGAACCGGAACTTCGAGGGCCGTCAGGGCTTTGGCGGGCGTACCCATCTGGTGAGCCCGGCCATGGCTGCTGCTGCCGCTGTAACCGGTCATTTCGTTGATGTCCGCGAGCTGATGAACTGATCCATAGGAGAGAACCATGCGCGCATTGAAGCAACACCAGGGCGTTGTCGCCCCCATGGACCGTTCCAACGTGGATACGGACATGATCATTCCCAAGCAGTTTCTGAAGTCCATCAAGCGCACGGGTTTCGGCCCGAACCTGTTTGATGAGTTGCGGTATATGGATGAAGGCAAACCGGATCAGGATTGTTCCACCCGTCCGATTAATCCGGATTTTGTCCTGAATCAGGACCGCTACAAGAACGCCAGTGTATTGTTGGCGCGACGTAACTTTGGCTGTGGTTCAAGCCGGGAGCACGCACCCTGGGCTCTGGAGGATTTCGGGTTCCGGGTGATTATTGCTCCGAGTTTTGCGGATATTTTCTATAATAACTGCTTTAAGAATGGGTTGTTACCCATTGTTCTTCCAGAGGAAATTGTCGATCGTTTATTCCGGGAAGTGGAGCAGAGTGAAGGCTATCAGTTGGCAGTCGACCTGGAAGCCAGGACTGTAACTACCCCATCCGGCGAAACCTTTACCTTTGAGGTGGATGATTTCCGTCGTCATTGCCTGCTGAACGGCCTGGATGATATTGGCGTGACGCTGGAAGACGCTGAGCTGATCCGGTCTTACGAAGAAAGCCGCCGTAAAACTGCGCCCTGGCTGTTTGGTGCCGGGGGTTGAATAGGCTGTCGGATTACGCTGGCGCTAATTCGACCTGAAGGAATGGAACAAGGAAAAAACATGCCCAGAACTATCCTGATGCTTCCCGGCGACGGTATCGGTCCGGAAATTGTCGCTGAAGCGGAAAAAGTGCTCAACAAGATCAATGATCAGTTCAATCTCGGCCTGAGCTTCGAGTCCGGCCTCGTGGGCGGTGCGGCGATTGATGAAACCGACACACCGCTGCCGGATGAAACCCTCGAAAAGGCCACCAGAGCCGACGCGATCCTTCTGGGTGCCGTGGGCGGTCCTCAGTGGGACAGTCTGCCCATGGCTAAGCGCCCGGAGAAGGGGTTGCTGGGGTTGCGCTCTAACCTGGAGCTGTTCGCCAACCTGCGCCCGGCAATCCTTTATCCTCAACTGGCCTCCGCCTCTTCTCTGAAGCCGGAAGTTGTTTCCGGGCTGGATATCATGATTGTCCGTGAACTGACTGGTGGCATCTATTTTGGTCAGCCGCGCGGTGTGCGCGAACTGGAGAGCGGAGAGCGCCAGGGTTACAACACCTACGCCTACACAGAATCGGAAATTCGTCGTATCGGGCGGGTGGCTTTTGAAGCCGCGCAGCAGCGGGGCAAGAAGCTGTGCTCCGTGGACAAGGCCAACGTGCTGGAAGTGACTGTTCTATGGCGGGAAATCATGAACGATCTCCGCCGGGAATATCCGGACGTGGAGCTGTCTCATATGTACGTGGACAATGCCGCCATGCAGCTGGTCCGTGCACCCAAGCAGTTTGACGTGATTGTGACTGGCAACATGTTTGGTGATATTCTTTCGGACGAAGCGGCTATGCTCACCGGCTCGATCGGTATGTTGCCATCGGCGTCGCTGAACTCCGAAAAGCAGGGCATGTATGAGCCCTGCCACGGGTCTGCGCCGGATATTGCCGGGCAGGGCATTGCCAATCCGCTGGCCACCATCCTCAGTGCTGCCATGATGCTGCGGTACAGTCTGAATGAGGAAAAAGCTGCTGAAGCCATTGAAGCGGCGGTCAGCAAGGTCCTGGATCAGGGTCTGCGAACAGCGGACATCATGTCTGAGGGCGCAAAGAAAGTGTCCACCCGGGAAATGGGGGAGGCGGTTCTGGCTGCACTGTAAAGAGGCCAGGCCCTGACAGGCGTATTTGAGACCCGACGGCAACGCGATGCAGTTGCCGCGGGATCATCCATCCTGTCCCTGCCAGCGATAAAGGCATGGGGCGGGCATAAAACGAGGTCTGAAGATCGCACATGAAGCGAGTTGGACTTGTAGGTTGGCGTGGCATGGTGGGCTCGGTCCTCATGCAACGCATGCGTGAAGAAAACGATTTCGCCGATATCGAACCGGTGTTTTTCACCACATCCCAGGCTGGCAAGCCTGCGCCGGACGTGGGAAAAGACGACGTTCCTCCTCTGCAGGACGCGTTTGACGTCGAGATTCTGAAAACCATGGATGTCATCGTGACCTGTCAGGGTGGCGACTACACCGGCGCGGTTTATCAGAAGCTCCGTGACGCGGGCTGGGAAGGTTACTGGATTGATGCAGCCTCCACCCTGCGGATGGTCGACCACTCGGTGATTGTTCTGGATCCGGTCAACCGAAACGTGATTGACGCCGCGCTTGAGAAAGGCGTCAAGGACTACATCGGTGGTAACTGCACCGTGAGCCTGATGATGCTGGCTTTGGGTGGCCTGCTTGAGCAGGATCTGATCGAGTGGGTGTCGCCCATGACCTATCAGGCGGCTTCCGGTTCTGGCGCTCAGAACATGCGCGAGCTGTTGAACCAGATGGGCGAGCTCAACAAGAGCGTCAAGTCTGAGCTGGACGATCCTTCCTCCGCGATTCTGGAGATTGACCGCAAGGTAACCGAAACCATGCGTTCGGACGGCTTCCCGACCGAGCACTTCCAGGTGCCCCTGGCCGGCAGTCTTATCCCGTTCATCGACAAGCAGCTCGACAACGGCATGAGCAAGGAAGAGTGGAAGGCGGGGGTCGAGACCAACAAAATTCTCGGGCGCTCCGATAACCCGATTCCCATCGACGGCATCTGTGTGCGGATTGGCGCAATGCGCTCCCACAGTCAGGCGCTGACTATCAAGCTGAAGAAGGATCTCCCGGTTTCTGAAATCGAGTCGATCCTTGCGAAAGCGAATGACTGGGTAAAAGTGATTCCCAATGATCGTGATGCGACCATTGAGGAACTTACTCCAGCGAAGGTGACCGGTACCTTGAGCGTTCCTGTCGGCCGTATCCGCAAGCTGACCATGGGGCCGGAATACATTTCCGCGTTTACGGTGGGTGATCAGCTCCTGTGGGGTGCCGCTGAGCCGCTGCGCCGTATGCTCCGGATCCTTCAGGAGCGTTAAAAATTGTTACACAGAGGCAATAAATGCCAACTGTGTCCGGTTTCGATAAACCGGTGAGGGGGCGGAGGCTGATTTCAGCCTCCGCCCCTGTTATTTTCAAGAGCGCTAGGTAGTTCCGCGTGATTGATAAAAAAATGGTACAAGGATTGCGGCTGATTGATTGATAAAAGAGGTTTTATCAACAATACTTGCCGGACTGAAAATTAAAAAGAACACATAATAACGAGAATTATCAAGACGAAAGTCATCCAACCTCGTCCGATTCTGTTTGAAAAAGAGCAGTAACGAATAACGGAGACTGGAAAGGAAAAAGCATGAAGGTACGCAAGCTTGCGGTTGCCCTGGCTCTGGCGGGAGGGCTCGGATCCGGCGTCGCACAGGCCCTGGGGCTGGGTGAAATAGAACTTCAGTCCTATCTGAACGAGCCACTGGACGCAGAGATTGTTCTGCCCCAAAGCCGTGGCGTCAATCCAGCGGACGTGTTCGTCAATATTGCCTCGGAACAGGCATATGAGCGGGTGGGGCTGGATCGCAACCAGTTTCTCAGTAAACTCAGGTTCCAGGTGGTCACCGGCAATGATGGCAGTCTCATTGTCAATGTGTCCTCCCGTGAACCTCTGAGGGAACCGTACCTCAACTTCCTGCTTGAGTTGACCTGGCCAAACGGCCGGTTAATGCGGGAATACGCCGTTCTGGTGGATCCACCTGTATACGCGGAAGAGTCCGGCGTGCAGGAACAGGTCAGCACTCCAACAGTCTCCACGTCCCAGACAACCAGCCAGCCGACGACCACTCGCAGTGCCGAATCAGTTCGTCGCCAGGCTCAGGCCGAGCGGTCGCTGGGTTCCGGATATCAGGCTGATACATTCGGGCCCACCGGAGCTTCAGACACATTGTGGACCATCGCGTCTCAAGTGCGTCCAGACAACAGTGTCTCTATGCAGCAGGTCATGCTGGCAATCCAGGACCTGAACCCGAACGCATTCATTGGCAATAACATCAATCGACTGAAGCGCGGTGAAGTGCTGCGTGTCCCGTCTCTGGACCAGATCCAGAGTCGAACTCGCGCTGAAGCTACTCGCGTGGTTGCCCAGCAGAATCAGGAATTCCAGACGCCCCAGCGCACAGTCGATGCAACCGCCGAGCAGCAGGCAGCGTCCGCGCCCCAACAGCAGGCTGGCGCCGGAGGTGATGAGCTCAAACTCGTGGTGTCCGAGGACGCCGGCAGTGAGGCCAGCGAAAGTGGCTCCGCGGGCGGTGACAGCGAACTGCCGGGCGGCGTTGATGCCGGCACAGCGGTCGCGATGGAAGAGCTCGAAAGCGCTCGCCGGGAGAACGATGAGCTGAACAGTCGTGTTGAGGACCTGCAGGACCAGGTGCAGACTCTGCAGCGCCTGCTTGAGCTCAAGAATACCCAGCTTGCTGAAATGCAGCAGACTGCCGGTGATGAAACGGCGGAGCAGACCGCACCCGTTGAAAGTCCGGCTGCCGATGTTGGAGCAGAGGAATCTGTCGCCATGGACGAGGCCGTTGAAGGTGATACGGCACCCGTCGATTCGGACATGATGGACGGTGAAGCTGAGGATGCGGAAGCTGCGGGTGAATCAGGCGACATGGCCGAGTCCGAGGCTATGGTCGATGAAACTGACGAAATGGCCGGTTCCGATCAGTCATCCGATGATCAGATGGGTGCCGATTCCGGTGACGCATCAGAACAGGCTGAAATGTCTGGAGCGGACGAGCCGGCGGTTGAGGCTACCGATGATGCGGTTGAAGAAACTGCGGCGGCGGAGCCAGCCCCGACACAAACAGAGCAATCTGCAGAGCCTGCGCCCAAGCCTGCTCAACAGGCTCCGGCTGCCGATAAAGGTTTCCCCGGTAACGTTATTGATGCCATAACTGGTAATCCGATGTATCAGATTGCCCTTGGTGGCGGTCTGATCGTTCTGCTGTTGCTTCTCCTGCTGCTTGCCCGCCGCAATGCAAACCGGGAAAAGGCGTTTTACGAACAGCTGAACAATGAAACCGACGAAGAAACGGATTCCTTCGATCTGAGCCTGGATGAAGAGGATCAGCAATCTGCGGCTGGCGACGCCCTGGCCGAGGCTGACTCTTACATTGCCTATGGTCAACATGATCGGGCTGCCCAAGCTCTGGAAACCGCAATTTCCCGTGAGCCCAGTCGCACCGATCTGCGCTTGAAGCTGCTCGGTGTCTACGCAGATACCCAGGATCGCGACTCTTTCGAAAAACAATTCGGAGAGGTCGAGGCTCTGGACGATGAAGAAGCGCTGACCACTGCGAACGAGCTGCGCGCGCGGCTGGAAGAGGCGGAGTCGATGCCCAGCATCGATGACCTTGAATCTCAGTTACGTTCCGATTCGTTCGCTACGTCCTATGATTCTGACGAAACCGGTGATGAGTCCATTGAGAAGCAGGACAAGCCTGAATCTGAAGAACTTCTCGCCGATCAGTTTGATGCTGAGAAAGAAGAGCCGGCCGAGAACGAGTTTGGCGACTTTGATTCGGAACTTTCAGAGGCTGACCTGTCTGATTTCGAGCTTGATGAGCTTGACGAATCCGAGGCCAGCAAGGAGGACGCATCCGGCGAGGGCAAAGAAGAAAGCCGTGACGATATGATCGAATACGATCTCTCGGGCCTGGAGCTGGAATCGGACGAAGAAAAGCCTTCGACCGAAGACACCTCCGAGCTTGAGGAGTCCACAGACTGGGATCTGTCTTCGGAATTCGAAGAGGACACTGACAAGCCATCCGGCGCAGAGCAGGGGCTCGACGATTCTGATGACGACCTGAGCCTTAATCTGGAAGAGGGTGATCTGGACGAAGGAGACCTGACGGAGGAGCTGCCAGACGAAAGGCCTAAAACTACATCCGAGGAAGGTACTGAGCAGAGTGCTGATACTGACGGCGAATCGGATATTGATTCGCTGGACGAGTCATTCCTGGATGAGCTCGATGCTGAACTGGACAAGGTAGCCGGTGAAGAAGACGAGCTTGGTGGCAGTGAGATGGAAGAATCTTCGCTGGATGACCTGGAACTGGACGTCTCCGATGAAGACCTGGCCCTGATGGAAGAGTTTTCCGATTCTGCCGATTCAGCCAACCCCGAGGAGAGCGAAGAGGCGTCACTCGATGAAGAGCTTGGTCTTGAGGACACACTCGGTGAGGGCGATGCGGAGGAAGCGGATCCTGAACAGACGGTTGAAGATGCCGAGGATCTCGAGCAACTGGGTGTAACCGATGAGCTCGAAGACTCGGAGACATCTGAAAGTGATCTTGATCTCCCGGTCGCGTCTGATGAAGTTTCCGATGAGTCGCGCAAATCGCAGGTTGCGGACATCGATGAAAGCGAACTCGGTGACGAGGACGATTTCGACTTCCTGGCCGGAACCGATGAGGCCGCTACCAAACTGGATCTGGCGCGGGCGTACATCGAGATGGGTGACACCGACGGAGCTCGCGACATCCTGGAAGAAGTCTCCCTTGAAGGAAACGAAGACCAGAAAGCAGAGGCGCAAGACCTCCTTAAAAATCTGTCCTGATCCGTTATAATCGGGTCTGACAGGAAGCAAGCGCCGGCCGCCGGGTATCCTCCCGGCAATAAGGTCGGCGCTTTGTTTTTATAGAACCATTCTCTTCGGATTCGCACTTGTTTCTCAAGACTCAGCAGCTCTCCACCGATAACGCCGTAGGCGCGGGCCGCGTCGCACTTGCCTTCGAATATGATGGGCGTGGGTTTCACGGCTGGCAGCTCCAGAAATCCGGTGTTCGATCGGTGGAAGCGGAACTGACGGCAGCGGTGGCAAAGGTTGCGAACCATGCAGTTGATCTGGTGTGTGCGGGCCGTACCGATGCCGGGGTGCACGCCAGCTATCAAATCGCTCATTTTGACACTCCGTCTGTCCGTAACCTGCGCTCCTGGGTTATGGGTATAAACACGGCGCTGCCCGATGACATTTCCGTGCACTGGGCCGGAAACGGAGTCGGTGATTTCCACGCTCGATTTTCCGCGACCTATCGGCGTTACCGTTACATCATCTACAACCATCCAGTGCGTCCGGGTATACAGCGGGGCCAGGTAAGCTGGACCTTCCGCCCACTGGACGCAGATCGTATGCACAGGGCCGCCCAGGCATTGGCGGGAGAGCATGACTTTTCCTCTTTCCGTGCGGCCGGATGCCAGTCTCGAACACCGATTCGGTTTCTGGAACGTATTTCGGTAACCCGGAAACGGGATTTTGTCGTAATAGACGTGCAGGCCAACGCGTTTTTGCACCACATGGTCCGGAATATCGCCGGTGCCCTGATGGCGGTTGGTTCGGGAAAGCAGCGACCGGAGTGGATTCATGAGATACTGGTCGCCAGAGATCGGACAGCTGCAGGTGTAACAGCGCCTCCCCATGGTCTGTATCTGGTCGATGTGGGGTACCCGGAGGAATTCGGGATTCCCGCTGTCGAGTGCGGCCCGGGCTTTCTGCGGCCCTGGTTCACTCGGGAAGAAAACAGTCCGTTCACCCCAACACACATCCATGTCAAACAGCGGGTTCCGAGCCAATGAGCGCAAGGGTCAAAATTTGCGGCCTTACCCGCCCCGAGGATATCGACGGGGCTGTTCAATTCGGCGCCGACGCCCTGGGTCTGGTTTTTTATGAGCCGAGTCCCCGGTCAGTGTCATTGGATCAGGCCGCCGAGTTGGCAAAGCGTGTTCCGGCGTTCATGTCGGTGGTCGGATTATTTGTTAATCCATCCAGGCAGGAAGTCGAGGCGGTTCTCGAGCGGGTGCCACTGGATTTGCTGCAGTTTCATGGCGACGAATCGGCGGATTTCTGTGCCAGTTTTGGTCGACGCTGGATCAAGGCCATCAGGGTCCGAGAGGCGGGGCAGATTGAAGCTGCCTTCGAGGAGTTTCACAATGCCTCCGGCCTGCTGGTCGACGCCTGGGATCCAGACCGGTATGGAGGCACAGGAAAATCGTTTAACTGGGATCTGATCCCTGACTACCGGCCGCTTCCGATCATATTGGCCGGGGGTTTGTCATCTGATAACGTATTTGCCGCTGTGAAACAGGTGAAACCCTGGGCTGTAGATGTCAGTGGCGGTGTTGAACAGGACAAAGGCATCAAGGATATCCAGAAAATTTCTCATTTTATTAAAGAGGTTCACCGTGTCTGTAAAACTGACTGAAGAAATGCTGAGCGCACTGCCGGACGCGCGGGGTCACTTCGGCGCCTTTGGTGGGCGATTTGTTTCCGAGACTCTGATGGATTCCCTGATGACGCTCGAGAAAGAATACGCCCGCCTGAAGAAGGATCCGGAATTCCAGGCGCGGTTCGACAAGGAACTGGCGGACTATGTTGGCCGGCCAACCCCTCTGTATTTCGCCGAGCGTCTCAGCCGTGAAACCGGCGGCGCCCAGATCTGGCTCAAGCGTGAAGATCTTTGTCACACCGGTGCCCATAAGGTGAACAACACGATCGGCCAGGCGCTGCTTGCCAGTTTCCTCGGTAAAAAGCGGATCATTGCCGAAACCGGTGCGGGTCAGCACGGTGTTGCCACTGCCACTGTTTGCGCGCGTCTGGGTCTTGAATGCCATGTGTTCATGGGCGCGGAGGATGTCCAGCGACAGTCTCTGAACGTGTTCCGGATGAAGCTTCTGGGCGCGACGGTACATGCCGTTCAGGGTGGCACCAAAACCCTAAAGGATGCCATGAACGATGCGATGCGTGACTGGGTGGCTCACGTGGACGACACTTTCTATATCATTGGTACCGTTGCGGGGCCGCATCCATATCCGCTGCTGGTCCGGGATTTCCAGTCGGTAATCGGTCGTGAAACCCGTCGTCAGGCGCTGGAGAAAACCGGCAAATTGCCGGATGCCCTGGTTGCTTGTGTGGGTGGTGGTTCCAACGCCATTGGCATGTTCTATCCGTTCCTTTCTGACGAATCGGTACAGCTTTACGGTGTCGAGGCTGGCGGCCTGGGCATTGATACTGGCAAACACGCGGCACCACTCTGTGCCGGTCGTCCTGGCGTGCTTCACGGTAACCGCACCTACCTGATGGAGGACGAAAATGGCCAGATCGCAGGGACGCATTCGGTGAGTGCCGGCCTGGACTATCCAGGGGTGGGTCCAGAGCACAGCTGGTTGAAGGACATTGGCCGTGCCAATTATGTGTCCGTTACCGATGACGAAGCGATGGAAGGGTTCCGGAAATTGACCCGCGTCGAGGGCATTATGCCCGCGCTGGAAACGGCTCACGCTGTCGCTTATGCCATCAAACTGGCGGCGACCATGGACAAAGACCAGACCGTTGTCATTAACGTTTCCGGGCGTGGCGACAAGGACATTAACACGGTTGCCAAGCTTGAAGGCATCGAGATCTGAAGAATTAACAGGAGCAGGCATGAGCCGAATTGAAGGGGTCCTCAAGGCCCTGAAAGGACAAGGTCGTAAGGCACTTATTCCCTATATTACTGCCGGTGACCCGCATCCCGATGTCACGGTAGATCTGATGCACACGCTGGTTGAGGCGGGGGCAGATATTATCGAGCTGGGGGTGCCGTTCTCTGACCCCATGGCAGACGGCCCGGTAATCCAGCTTGCCTGTGAGCGGGCCCTGGTGCACGGTACCTCGCTGAGGCAGGTGATTGCCATGGTCAAGGAGTTCCGCAAGTCAGACGACGCAACTCCGGTGGTTTTGATGGGCTACCTGAACCCGATGGAAGCCATGGGCTACGAGCGTTTTGCGGATGCGGCCAAGGATGCTGGCGTAGACGGCATTCTGACCGTTGACTTGCCACCGGAAGAGGCCGACGAGGTTGCTCCGCTGTTCACCCAGCGAAATCTCGACGCCATCTTCCTGCTTTCACCAACCACGACCGATGACCGGATCCGGGCAATCAGTGAGCACTCCTCCGGTTATGTGTACTATGTTTCTATCAAGGGTGTGACGGGATCGGCCACCATCAACGTGGAAGAGGTAGCTGCCAAGGTGAATCATATTCACGAACTGACAGCTCTCCCGGTGGGTGTCGGTTTCGGTATTCGTGATGCGGAAACTGCCGCGGCGGTCGGTCGGGTATCCGATGGTGTAATTGTTGGCAGCGTCCTGGTCGATACAATAGCCAGAAATCAGGCAGATACCGACCAGCTCAAGCGGGCATTGACGGATCTGCTCCACCCGATGCGTGAAGCACTGGACAGTCTCGCCTCCTGAATGAAGGGGAGGAGGGCAAACAGGCGTCAAAGGACAGGATGAGACCATGAGTAACTGGCTGGACAAGATAATGCCGAGCAAGATTCGCTCGGAGTCGAAGCAGAGAACGGGTGTTCCGGAGGGGTTGTGGAAGAAATGCCCCAAATGCGGTGCCTTTCTCTACAAGCCGGAACTTGAGAAAAACCTGGATGTTTGCCCCAAATGCAACCACCACCTGAGGGTGACTGCGCGTCGACGCCTCGAAATTTTTCTTGATCCGGAGGGTCGTGAAGAAGTTGCCGCTGAGCTTGAGCCTTGGGACCGATTGAAGTTCAAGGATAGTAAGCGTTACAAAGATCGTTTGTCCCAGGCGCAGAAGGCCACTGGGGAAAAGGATGCCCTTGTAGCAATGAAAGGCACGACGCTTGGGGTTCCTTTGGTTGCCTGCGCGTTCGAATTTGGATTCCTTGGTGGCTCCATGGGGCAAGTGGTCGGGGAGAAGTTTGTCCAGGCCGCAAATGTTGCCCTCAAGGAGCGTATCCCGTTGGTGTGCTTCTCAGCCAGCGGCGGCGCCCGCATGCAGGAAGCGATCCTGTCGTTGATGCAGATGTCGAAGACAGCCGCTGTGCTTGAGAGGATGAAAGTTGAGGGTATTCCCTATATCTCGGTGATGACGGACCCTGTCTTCGGTGGCGTGTCCGCCAGTCTGGCCATGCTGGGGGATCTCAACATTGCAGAGCCAAACGCATTGATCGGTTTCGCCGGCCCCCGGGTTATCGAACAGACGGTTCGTGAAAAACTGCCGGAAGGTTTCCAGCGCAGTGAGTTCCTGCTTGAGCATGGCGCGATTGATATGATTCTCCATCGCCACCAGATGCGCGAACGCATTGCTCATGTGCTCGCCAAGTTTACCGGCCAGGAGCGCCCGGGAACCGAAGACCCGATCGAGTTTGAAGTCTCGGAGAAGCCTGAAACCGATGCCCCTGCCGAGTAACCCTGCAGACCAGCCCCCGGCATCGCCGGGGGCTGGTGCCACCGTCGATCAGTGGCTTACCTACCTGGAAGCGATACACCCTACAGAGATTGATCTTGGCCTGGACCGGGTCCTCGTGGTCCTGCGGCGGTTGTTCCGACGAAAGCCGTCCGCCCGGATCATCACTGTGGCTGGCACTAACGGCAAAGGCAGCGCGGTTGCTACTGTTGAGGCGCTTTTGCGCGCGGCTGGCCGCCGGACTGGCGCCTACACCTCGCCCCATCTACAACGCTATAACGAACGTGTGCGTCTTAATGGTGAGGATATCTCCGACGACGCGCTTGTCAGTGCATTCGAAGCCGTCGAAGAAGCACGCGGCAAAGTCTCTCTTACCTATTTTGAATTCGGAACCCTTGCCGCTTTCGTGGCCTTTGCCGATGCGGGCCTCGACGACTGGGTGCTGGAGGTTGGCCTGGGTGGGCGGCTGGATGCTGTCAATGTCCTGGACGCGGATTTTGCCATCCTGACATCGGTGGACATCGACCATGTTGCCTTCCTTGGCGACAATCGCGAAGTCATCGGGTTTGAAAAGGCCGGTGTCCTTAGGCCGGGCATCCCCTCGGTCTATGCCGATTCTGATCCGCCCCGCTCGGTGCTTCAGCAGGTCACTGCGCAGAAGGTCGAACTGGCTCTGCTGGGGCGTGATTATGAGCTGGTGACCGAGCAGCAAAAAGGCGATGATGCTCCGGCGGTAGAGCTTCGCCATAAAGGCCAGGCGATTCGTCTGCCCGCCGGCCCATTGCCGATCAAAAGCGTGGCAGCCGCCGTGGTTGCCATACGCGAGCTTGAACCGAACCTGCCGGTACCAGTCATTGAGCAGGTGCTTTCAGGTCTGAGTGTACCCGGGCGTTTTGAGCGTGTTGGTTCCGCACCGGATATCTTCTTGGATGTTGGCCATAACCCCCATGCTGCCGGTTGGTTGTCTGGTCAGCTGAGTCAGCTAAAATCCCCGGGTAGACGGGTGCATGGTGTTTATGGTGCCCTGGCGGACAAGGACGTGGCAGGTGTGGGCAGAGCCATGGTTGATGTGGTCGATGCCTGGTATCTGGCCGGCCTCAAAGTACCAAGAGGCCTTTCCGGTCAAGACCTGCAAGCAAGACTGGCCGATTCAGGGATCCAGGCGACGGCTTTCGAATCCGTGCGGGAGGCGTTAGTTTCAGCATTGGCCGTGGCTGACCCGAACGATCTCGTGGTTGTGTTCGGTTCTTTCTTTACGGTCGCTGAAGGACGCGAGATTCTGCTCGCTGGCAAGGTAGCCGGAAGCTAGGCAGGCCGCCTTAAACTTTGTCCATGGCCGGGCCTGACACTTTGAGTTCCGGTTGCCGGCCAGTTAGTATCTGCGCATGGGTGCCCGTCGGGGCGCAGTCATAACAGTTGGGAGCCTAGCAACGTGGATGGACTGAAACAGAGAATAATCGGGGCGCTGGTACTTGTTTCCCTGGCGGTTATCTTTGTTCCCATGCTTTTTGATGAGCCTCATTCCGAGCGCACGTCCACAACCATCAAGATTCCGGAAGAGCCGCCTTTCCCTGAAGTGGAAGCGCCCGAATCGGAATTGGCGCCGGCGCCGTCTTACGGTCTTGAGTCCAGCGATAGCGGCCTGGCAGCACCCTCAAGCGCGCAAGAAGCAGGGGATTCCCCGGGTTATCGTATCCTCGAAGAGGCGCCTGGCCAGGATGAGATGCAGGACGTAACCGATTCGTCCGATGCTGCCCAGCCCGAGAGCGGCAACGCTCAGGAATCCGCCAATGAGCCGGCTCAGACATCTGAACAAACCTCGGAGAATGCTGCCACAGAAGCTGCAGAGTATGAGCGGTCGCTGGATGGCGCCTGGGTGGTGCAGTTGGGCAGCTTTGGCAATGCCGACAACGCCCGACGCTTGAGAGATCAGGTCCGGGAAAAGGGCTATGGCTCGCATCTTCAGGAGGTTGTCCGCGGCGACACAACGCTGACAAGGGTCTTCAGCGGGCCCTTTGCGTCAAAAACCGAGGCCGAATCGGCCAAAAGGGCTCTGGACGATGCCTTTGGTCTTAACAGCCTGGTGACCTCCGGCGAAAAATAACGCCCGGGGTCCGGTTTATGTGTGTCTTGCGGTTTGGCGAACCGGGGTTTCCTGATAGAATTCGCGCTTCCTTTTCTCCACCGGGTTTTCAATGGAAGCGCTGATCTGGATTGACTGGGTCATTATCGCCCTGATTACAGTTTCCACCCTCATCAGTCTGAAACGGGGCTTTGTACGGGAAGCCCTCTCGCTGGTGACCTGGGTGGGCGCGTTTATCCTGGCCAGAACCTTCCACCCCCAGATGCAGTCCCTGCTGGAGAGCACGGTTGAAACGCCGCTTGTCCGGCTTATTGCTGCTTTTGCCATACTTTTCTTTGGAACGCTCATCGTCGGTGCCATCATCAACAACATGATCGGCCATCTGATTCGGGCCACCGGCTTGTCGGCCACCGATCGGGTGCTTGGAATGGGTTTTGGCCTTTTGCGGGGCGTGGTGGTGGTGATCGTTGCGATTGCATTTACCCGTTACACACCGCTGGCCCAGGATACCTGGTGGCGTACCTCGATCATTATTGATCGCCTGGCGGTGGTTGAAGACTGGTCCAGACGGACCCTGGGCGATGAATTTGCGCGCTTTCTTGGGCCTGCGCCTGAAAACGCGCCGGAACCGGATTCCGTTACAGAGCAGGAAGGCGTGGAACCCGCGTCCGTGTCCCGCTAACATTCAGTTTTAACACTCGGAGATACACTTATCCATGTGTGGCATTGTCGGCATCGTCAGTACTTCCAACGTCAATCAGTCGCTCTATGATGCGCTGACTGTACTTCAGCACCGGGGCCAGGACGCGGCGGGCATTGTGACATTTCAGGATGAACGGTTTTTCCTCCGCAAGGACAATGGCCTGGTACGGGATGTTTTCCATACCCGTCATATGCGTCGTCTGGTGGGCAACGTGGGTATAGGCCACGTGCGCTATCCGACCGCCGGCAGTTCCAGCTCCGCCGAAGCCCAGCCGTTCTATGTGAACAGCCCCTATGGCATTACCCTTGCTCACAACGGCAACCTGACCAACGCTGATGACCTCAGCAAGGACCTGTTCCGGACCGATCTGCGCCACATCAACACGAACTCCGACTCGGAAGTGCTGTTGAACGTGTTCGCTCATGAATTGCAGAAGCTTGGCAAGCTGGACCCGACCAAGGATGAGATCTTTTCTGCGGTCAGCGCGGTTCACAAACGCTGCCGGGGTGCCTACGCCGTCATTGCCATGATTACCGGCTATGGCATTGTTGGCTTCCGGGACCCGAATGGTATCCGGCCTGCCTGCTACGGCGAACGCACCGACGAGAATGGCCGCAAGGAATACATGATTGCCTCTGAAAGCGTTGCCTTGAATGCTGCGGGCTACACCCTCGTGCGCGATATTGCCCCGGGCGAGGCGGTCTATATCGAAACTGACGGTACCCTCTATACCCGCCAGTGCGCCGAGCAGCCGCATCTGTACCCCTGCATTTTCGAACACGTGTATTTTGCCCGGCCTGACTCCATTATAGATAAGGTGTCTGTTTACAAGGCTCGTCTGCGCATGGGCGAAACCCTGGCGGAGAAAGTACTCCGCGAGACACCGGATCACGATATCGACGTTGTCATGCCGATTCCGGACACCAGCCGAACGTCGGCAATGCAGATGGCGCATCGTCTGGGGGTGAAATTCCGTGAAGGCTTTATCAAAAACCGCTACATCGGCCGGACATTCATCATGCCGGGCCAGAAAATGCGCAAGAAATCGGTCCGACAGAAGCTTAACCCGATCGATCTGGAGTTTCGTGGCAAAAACGTGATGCTGGTGGATGATTCCATCGTTCGCGGTACCACCTGCAAGGAAATCGTCCAGATGGCTCGGGATGCCGGTGCCCGTAAGGTCTATTTTGCGTCTGCGGCGCCTCCTGTTCGCTACCCGAACGTGTATGGTATCGACATGCCCTCCGCCAGTGAGCTGATTGCCCACGGGCGCACCGTAGAGCAAATCCGGGAACTGATTGGTGCCGACTGGCTGCTCTATCAGGATCTGGAGGACCTTATAACCTGCGTCAGTGAAGTGAACGATGACATTGAGGGATGGGAGTGCTCGGTATTCACTGGCGATTATGTGACCGGTGATGTCGATGAAGCGTATCTGAGCCGCATTGACGGCTTGCGCAATGACGAAAAGCGATCCGAAAGTGCCGGTGGTGCTGACGGGGACAATGGCATTATTGACTTGCATAACGACGAAGACTGAACGCCGCTTTCAGGCAGGAGATGTAGATGACTTTTCGCCGCGAAGAAACTGTCTGGATTCCGGAGTCCGACCTGGACGGGATGTCCGTGGACACCCTGGCCGTGAGGGCAGGGCAGATCCGCACCGGGCAGCTTGAGCACAGCGACGCGATATTCCCCACGTCCAGCTTCGTTTATGGCAGCGCGGCCCAGGCGGCGGCGCGATTTGGCGGCGAAGAGCCCGGAAACATCTACTCCCGGTTTACCAACCCTACGGTCCAGGCGTTTGAAGGTCGGATCGCCGCCATGGAAGGCGGTGAACGTGCCGTCGCCACCGCATCCGGTATGTCTGCGATCCTGAGCACCTGCATGGCGCTACTGAAGAGCGGCGATCATGTGATCTGCTCCCGGGGTGTGTTCGGCACCACCAACGTGCTGTTCCAGAAATACATGGCGCGTTTCGGGGTGGAAACCACGTTTGTCAGTCTGACGGATATGGAAGAGTGGCAGGCTTCGATCCGTTCCGAAACCCGGATGCTGTTTATTGAAACGCCGTCCAATCCGCTCTGCGAAGTGGCCGATATGGAGATCCTGGGGCAACTGGCAAGAGACAACGACGCCCTGTTCGTGGTCGATAACTGCTTCTGCACGCCGGTGCTCCAGCGCCCGCTGGAGCAGGGCGCAGACATCGTGATTCACTCGGCGACCAAATATCTGGATGGTCAGGGTCGCTGCGTGGGAGGCGTCGTGGTCGGATCAGAGAAGATGATGGAAGAGGTCTATGGCTTCCTTCGTTCGGCCGGCCCCACCATGAGCCCCTTCAACGCCTGGGTGTTTCAGAAGGGCCTGGAAACCTTACCAATTCGTATGCGCGCCCACTGTGACAATGCGTTAGAGTTGGCACTGTGGCTGGAGCAACAGCCGGCAGTTGAACGTGTTTTCTATGCCGGGCTCCAGAGTCATCCGCAACATGAGCTGGCGAAAAAGCAGCAGACCGGATTTGGTGGTGTGCTGTCGTTCCAGCTAAAGGGTGCGCGGGAGGAGGCATGGCGCTTCATCGATGGCACCCGGATGATCTCCATCACCGCAAACCTCGGTGACGTCAAGACCACGATCACCCACCCGGCCACAACCACTCACGGGCGACTATCCCCGGAGGATAAGGCGCGGGCCGGGATCACGGAGAATCTGATACGGATTTCCGTGGGGATCGAAGCCGTAGAAGACCTGAAAACCGATCTTGAACGCGGCTTTCAGGCGCTTCGGAACGAAAGCACCGATAACGTCTGAGCATTCATGGCCGAATCTGCAAAAGCGAAGAAAGCACCACAGGAACTGACAGAGAAGCAGCAGCGCTTTCGCCGGCTGGCCGCCCAGGGCGCTCGCGAAGGCGCCGTCATCGCGCTTATTGCCCTTTGCATTTACCTTTCCATGGCACTGGTTACCTTTAGCCCGTCAGATCCGGGCTGGGCCAGTATCGGTCATGACACCAGCGTGCAGAATTATGCGGGCCGCACTGGTGCCTGGCTCGCCAGCCTGTTCATGGATTTCTTCGGCCACGTTGCCTATCTGTTCCCGGTCATGATTGCGGGCTACGCGTTGATGCTCATCCGTCGGCGTAACGATTCCCTGGATCTGCACTGGCCACTCTTCATGATGCGCTTCGGTGGCTTCTTGCTGATTCTTCTCTCGGCAACCAGTCTGTTGTCACTGTATTCCGTGTTTGGTCTCGGGGCGTCCTCGGGCGGTGTCCTTGGAACGGCTGTTGCCGACGCTATGGTGCGGTTTTTCAACCTGCCGGCAACAACCCTGTTGCTGATTGCCATTTTCCTGTTCGCGTTAACGGTTACTACCGGTCTCTCCTGGTTCTGGCTGATGGATCAGGTGGGCGGTTTGACTCTCAGAACGGGCCTTGCCATCAAAGGCCTTTTCAAAGGCAAGCCCAAGTCGGAAAAGCCAGAGCCTAAAGCAGAACCGAAAGCTGAGCCACCGGTGGTCAAGGACCGTGTGCCGGCCATGGACAGCAAACGGCAAAAAGCAGATGCCGACAAACCACGCTGGTGGCAACGGATTCCCGGCTTTGGGCCGAAAAAGCCAAAAGCCCCGAAGCCCGCGTCGAAGCCAGAAACCAGTCGAAAAGAGCCCGCGTTGGATGGTCTCTCTGCCGAAGTTGACCCGGAACCTGCAAGGCTCGAAAGCTTCAGTTCACGGGATGAGGCTCCTGTTGCTAACGGGAAACCCGCCAAACCCGAGGCATCTCCTCAGTCTGCCGGACGGTCGCTGAAGATTTCGCCCTTCAAGAAGGACGAACAGCCGACCCAGTCCAAAGACAAGGGCAACAAGCAGCCTTCATTGCTGGAAGATATTGAAAGCCCGATTCCGCCGATTTCTCTTCTGGACCCGCCGGAGGAGCATAAGGAAAGAGGCTACTCCGAAGAATCTCTGGAACATATGTCACGGCTGCTAGAGGAAAAGCTGGGGGATTTCGGGGTATCCGTTGAAGTAGTCGAGGTCAATCCCGGCCCGGTCATTACCCGGTTCGAGATCAAGCCGGCTCCAGGTGTGAAGGTCAGCAAGATTTCCAACCTCGCAAAGGACCTGGCCCGCTCACTGGCGGTACTGAGCGTTCGGGTAGTCGAGGTGATTCCTGGCAAGTCTGTGGTCGGTATCGAGATTCCCAACGAAGAACGGGAAATGGTCCGGCTCAGTGAAGTGCTTGGCGCGCGGGTGTTTCAGGAGTCGAACTCACCGCTGACCCTGGCACTGGGTAACGACATTGGCGGCAACCCGATGGTTGCCAATCTCTCCAAAATGCCGCACCTGCTGGTGGCGGGGACCACCGGTTCCGGTAAATCGGTCGGCGTCAATGCCATGCTGCTCAGCATGCTGCTGAAGGCAGGCCCGGAAGAGGTCCGCTTTATCATGGTGGACCCCAAGATGCTTGAACTGAGCATCTACGACGGCATTCCGCACCTGCTGGCTCCGGTGGTCACCGACATGAAGGAGGCGGCCAACGCACTACGCTGGTGTGTCGCTGAAATGGAACGCCGGTACAAGCTCATGGCCAGCCTCGGGGTCCGTAACCTCGCGGGCTACAACCGCAAGATCAAAGACGCCAGGGCCGCCGGCGAACCATTACTGGATCCGTTCTGGAAGCCGGACGAGTACCTGGCCAACGACGAGCAGGAGCGCCCCGAGCTGGACACTCTTCCCTTCATCGTGGTGGTGATTGATGAATTCGCCGACATGATGATGATCGTCGGCAAGAAAGTTGAGGAACTGATTGCCCGGATCGCGCAGAAGGCGCGGGCGGCCGGTATTCACTTGATCCTTGCCACCCAGCGGCCATCGGTGGATGTAATCACCGGCCTGATCAAGGCCAACATTCCGACCCGGATGTCGTTCCAGGTTTCGTCCAAGATTGATTCACGCACGGTGCTGGATCAGGGCGGCGCCGAGCAGCTCCTGGGGCATGGTGACATGCTTTACCTGCCACCGGGTTCGGGCCTGCCGGTTCGGGTGCATGGGGCTTTTGTGGATGACGACGAAGTCCATCGCGTGGTGAGTGCCTGGAAAGCCCGGGGCGAGCCCGTGTATGTGGACGATGTTCTCAATGGCGCCGAAGGCGAGAGCCTGCCGGGCGTTCCCAACCTCTCGGAAGGAGGCGGGGATAGTGAAGGGGATGCCCTTTACGACGAGGCCGTTGCCTTCGTCACGGAAGGGCGCCGTGTTTCGATTTCCTCGGTACAGCGAAAATTCAAGATCGGGTACAACCGGGCAGCGAACCTGGTTGATGCCATGGAAGCATCCGGCGTGGTAAGCGCCGCTGGCCACAATGGGGCTCGTGAAGTTCTGGCTCCGCCGCCACCCAGAGATTAGGAGTTACAAGCAATGGGACAATCTTTTTTGAAATGCCTGGTCACCCTGGTCATGGCGGTGTTAATTGCCGGCCCTCTGAGTGCGAGTGAGGGCAGCGATAGCGCGAACGAGTTGGCCTCGTTGCTGAAGGGCTACGAGTCCTACCAGGCAGACTTTATCCAGATTGTTGTTAACGAGAATGGCAACAAGGTTCAGGAAACCCGTGGCTCCCTGAAGGCCAAGCGCCCCGGGCTGTTCTACTGGGAGACCAGTGCGCCACTGTCGCAGTTTATTGTCAGTGATGGCGAAACCGTGGAGGTTTACGATCCGGACCTGGAACAGGTCACGATCCACAATCTCGACGATCGAGTGCAATCCACACCCGCGCTTTTGCTGAGCGGTGAGGTGGATAATCTGGAGGATACCTACAGGGTGTCCGGTCGCCAGATTGGCGACAACACCCTTGAATTCACTCTGCAACCAAGAAGTCCGGACTCCCTTTTTACGTCCCTCAGGCTGACGTTCTTCAAGGGTGAGCTCCAGGAGATGCGTATGCAGGATTCCCTGGCACAGCTCAGCGTCCTGAGTTTCGACCGGATCAGGCTGAACGAACCGGTTGAAGCGGGTGCGTTCACCCTCGACTATCCGGAGGGTGTGGATATTATCCGGGACGGGGCCTGATGCAGGACAGTCTGTTCGCGGAATCCGCGGGCTTTCGGCCGCTGGCCGCGAGAATGCGGCCGGCAAGCCTGAATGACTATGTGGGCCAGGCTCATCTGGTCGGGCCCGGCAAACCGCTGCGGCGCGCTGTTGAGCAGGGCCAGCTTCACTCGATGATCCTCTGGGGCCCTCCCGGAGTCGGTAAAACCACCTTCGCCCAACTACTGGCCAATGTCGGCGATCTCAGTTTCGAGACGGTTTCGGCCGTACTGAGCGGTGTGAAAGAGATCCGGGCCGTTGTTGAGCGGGCACGTAATCGCAAGCAGTCACAGGGTCGGGACACACTGTTGTTCGTGGATGAAGTTCACCGCTTCAACAAAAGCCAGCAGGACGCGTTTCTCCCCCACATTGAAGACGGTACTTTCATCTTCGTGGGTGCGACCACTGAGAATCCCTCTTTTGAGCTGAACAGTGCGTTGCTTTCCAGAACACGTGTCTACGTGCTCAAGAACCTTGAGGAAGAGGACATCCTTCAGTTGCTACGCCGCGCGCTGACAGTTGATGAAGGATTTGGTGGACGCCTGCGAGTTGATGAAGACGTGCTGACCCTGATGGCGGCCGCGTCTGGTGGCGATGCCCGCCGTGCTCTCAATATCCTGGAAGTGGCGGCTGACCTGGCAGAGCCGGATGAGGCCGGCACGGATCGGGTAACGGCGGATCAGCTTGAGCAGGTCATGCAGACCAGCCTCCGCCGGTTCGACAAGGGCGGTGACGTATTCTACGACCAGATCTCAGCGTTGCATAAATCCGTTCGCGGATCAGATCCGGACGGCTCGCTGTATTGGCTGTGCCGGATGCTGGATGGCGGCTGTGATCCTCTCTATGTCGCCCGGCGTCTGGTGCGAATTGCCAGTGAAGACATTGGTAACGCCGATACCCGTGCTCTGCAACTCAGCATGGAAGCCTGGGACGCTCAGGAGCGGTTGGGATCTCCGGAAGGGGAGCTGGCACTGGCCCAGGCAGTGACCTACCTGGCCATGGCGCCCAAGAGCAATGCAGTTTACAACGCCTTCAACAAATGCATGGCGGACATCCGGCAGGATCCGGACTACGAAGTCCCGGTACATTTGCGCAATGCGCCCACCAAGCTGATGAAGAGCATGGGCCACGGAGATACCTATCGGTACGCACATGACGAACCGGAGGCCTTCGCCGCCGGCGAGTCCTATCTGCCTGAGGCGATCCACCAGCGCCGATACTACGAACCCGTGAATCGTGGGCTGGAGATCAAGCTGGCGGAGAAACGCCAGCGCCTGGATTCCCGCAACGCTGAAAGCCCCCGCAAACGCTATACCTGAGCCTCCTGCTGCGGTAGCCACGAGCGCCAGTGCAGGTATAATGGCCAGTCATTCAAAACATCGCTAACCGGAAGATTCAGGATAATCATGCTCGATCCCAAACGTGTCCGCACCCAGACAGAAGAGATCGCCCGTCGGCTGACCATCAAGAATTTCGAATTCGATACCGCCACCTTCGAGCAGCTTGAGGAACGCCGCCGCGCCCTTCAGGTAAGCACGGAAAACCTGCAGAGCGAGCAGAACAAACGGTCCAAATCAATCGGGAAAGCCAAGGCAGCCGGTGAGGACATCCAGCCGCTGCTGGATGAGGTGGAAGATCTGAAGAAAAAGAGATCCGAAGCTGAAGACGAGCTCCGTTCGCTACAGGAGGAGCTCAACGGGTTCCTGGCCGGAATCCCGAACCTTCCGGACGAAGATGTGCCTGCTGGTGAGAGCGAAGACGACAACGTCGAGATTCGAACCTGGGGCACGCCCAAGACCTTTGATTTCGAGCCCAAAGATCACGTTGCCCTTGGGGAGGGTCTGAAAGGCCTGGACTTCGAGACCGCGACCCGCCTGGCCCACTCGCGGTTTGCTGTCATGCGAGGGCCGGTCGCACGGCTGCACAGGGCTCTGGCCCAGTTCATGCTGGATTTGCACACTCGCGAACATGGCTACCTGGAGACCTACGTACCTTACCTCGTGAATGCTGATAGCCTCTATGGCACGGGCCAGTTGCCCAAGTTTGAGGAGGATCTGTTCAAAACCGAGGGCGAACACCCGCTTTATCTGATTCCAACCGCGGAAGTACCTGCCACCAATCTGGTCTCAGATTCCATCCTTGATGCCGCAGAGTTGCCACTGCAGATGGTCTGTCATACGCCGTGTTTCCGCAGTGAGGCCGGCTCCTACGGCCGGGATACCCGGGGCATGATCCGTCAGCATCAGTTCGATAAGGTTGAACTCGTGCATGTCGTTCGTCCCGCCGATTCCGATGCCGCCCTGGAGGCGCTCACTGGGCACGCGGAAAAGGTTCTGCAAATGCTGGAGCTGCCTTATCGCGTCGTTGTATTGTGTGGTGGCGATATGGGCTTTTCGGCGGCCAAGACCTACGATCTGGAAGTCTGGTTGCCGGGACAGGACAAGTTCCGCGAAATTTCATCCTGCTCCAACACACGTGATTTCCAGGCACGCCGCATGCATGCGCGTTGGCGTAACCCGGAAACCGGTAAGCCGGAACCTGTGCATACGCTGAACGGTTCAGGTCTTGCGGTTGGCCGTGCGCTGATTGCGGTTATGGAGAATTACCAGCAGGCAGACGGCAGCATTGTGGTTCCGGAGGTTCTCAGGCCGTACATGGGAGGCGTCGACATAATCCAATGAGTGATCAGCAACAAAGTGCGCCAGGGAAGGGCGTTGGTGCAACCCCTGCACCGGTAAGGTACAGGGTAAACCCGGTGACCTCGAACCCGAACACATCAGCGGGCGAAGTGGCCCTCGTCGGGGCCGGGCCGGGCGACCCTGAACTGCTGACACTCAAAGCCTGGAGGCTGATTACGTCCGCCGAAGTGGTGCTTTACGATCGCCTGGTGTCGCCGGAAATACTGGCCATGATTCCAGACACTGCCGAGATGATTCATGTGGGGAAGCAGCGGGCTAACCACACCTTGCCTCAGGACCAGATCAATCAACGATTGGTGGATCTGGCCAGGCAGGGTCGGAAGGTGGTCCGTCTCAAGGGCGGAGACCCGTTTATCTTCGGGCGCGGGGGCGAAGAAATTGAAACTCTGGCCGACGCCGGCGTACGCTTTCAGGTGGTGCCGGGTATAACCGCCGCTTCCGGCTGCGCGGCCTACGCCGGAATCCCGCTCACACATCGGGATTATGCCCAGTCAGTCCGGTTCGTGACTGGCCATCTCAAGAACGATACCTGCGATCTTCCTTGGCGAGACTTTGTTCAGAACAACCAGACCCTGGTGTTTTATATGGGGCTCGTGGGTTTGCCGATCATCTGCCGGCAACTGGTTGCGCATGGCATGTCTCACGATATGCCCGTTGCGCTGGTTTCCAAGGGAACCACAAGGGATCAGCGTGTGGTCATAGGTAACCTCTGTAATATTGTCGAAAGGGTAGACGCTGAAGCTGTTCAGCCGCCGACGCTGGTCATCATCGGCCATGTGGTGGCGCTCAGGGAGAGGCTGGACTGGATAGGTGGGGTAATAAAAACGGGGAGCTGAGGCTCCCCGTTTGGTATCCGGCTCCGATCAGCCGATCTTGCGCTTGGGAAGTACGTCTTTCAGCTTGTCGCGCATATCCCGAATCGCCTTTTCCGTGGTCGGCCAGTCAATGCAGGCGTCTGTCACAGAGACACCGTACTTCAGATCCGCCAGGTTCTCGGGGATCGACTGGTTACCCCAATTGATGTTGCTTTCCACCATCAGGCTCTGGATCGAGGTGTTACCTTCGAGGATCTGGTGGGTGACATCCTGCATGACCAGCGGCTGAATGGCCGGATCCTTGCTGGAGTTGGCATGGCTGCAGTCAATCATCATCGACTTGCGCAGGCCTGCTTTATCCAGCGCCTGTTCGCAGAGGGCGACGCTCACCGAATCGTAGTTGGGTTTGCCACCGCCACCACGCAGAACAACGTGGCCGTAGTTATTGCCCTTGGTGCGGATAATCGCCACCTGCCCCTGCTGGTCGATGCCCAGGAAACTGTGCGGGTGAGACACGGACTTCATGGCGTTCACCGCGACGTCCAGGCTGCCGTCGGTGCCGTTCTTGAAACCGATCGCCATGGACAGGCCACTGCTCATCTCTCGGTGAGTCTGTGACTCGGTAGTACGGGCGCCGATGGCGGACCAGGCAATGGTGTCCTGCAGGTACTGCGGGGAGATCGGATCCAGCGCTTCGGTGGCTGCGGGCAGGCCAAGCTCGTTGATATCCAGCAGCAGACGACGACCGATGTGAAGGCCCTGCTCAATATCAAAGGTGTCGTTCAGGTGCGGATCGTTGATGAGACCTTTCCAGCCGACGGTTGTGCGAGGCTTCTCGAAATAGACACGCATAACGATCAGCAGCGTATCGCTGACTTCATCGGCAAGCTTCTTCAGGCGCGCGGCGTAATCTCTCGCAGCTTCAACATCGTGAATGGAGCAGGGGCCCACCACGACGAATAGCCGGTGGTCCTTGCCATCCATGATGTCATAGATCGCCTGGCGGCCCTTTGAGACGGTTTCTGCGGCCTTGTCGGAGAGCGGCATCTCCTTCTTCAGCGCTTCAGGAGTGATCAGTGCTTCCTGGCTCGCCACATTCAGATTCTCTAGTTTGTTGCCCGACATGTTGTTCTGCTTCCCCGATTCTGATCGTTGCAGCCCTGGTGGACGATAGAATATGCCAACAGGGTTGCAGATTAACGCGAATAGCGCCGGTGCACGGTTGCGGTAAACCCCGGCGAGTTGGTTATACTGCGTTATTTACAGGGCCTTTTCAACGCTTCTTAAGTACGGGGAACGGATGTCGCAAAACAGGCAGAGACCGAAGAATGTGCCTTCCGTTGCAGCGGTTTCAGGCAAGATTGACGATGTCCTGGCCGGCATTCGTGTTCCTGACCTTCCATACCCGGCTGGCAAGCTCGAACCAGACGCCGTCAGCGACTGGCGCCCACTGCTGGTTTCCTGCTGGTCAGAACAGCGTGACGAGCGGGTTACCCATGTTATCCGCTCTGTTCATCTGGAGTGGTCAGCCCGACAGGTGAACGCCGCCTATGTGGCTGACCGCATCATGGACGTGTTCCTGAAGACAAGCGGCCTGCATCCGAGCCTCGCCCGCCGGGTGGCAAGGCTGCGCTTCTATCTTGCCTGGCGCATGAATCTGGAGGGCAAGAAAGCCTTCAGCAAGGCGCTACTGGAGTGGCTGGACAGCCTTCAGGAGTGGCGCGGCTGGAGTGATTCCGGAGGCCGTTCCGCCAAGGTTCTGATGGATCAGCTGGATTCGCTGGTTATCGCCGTTTCCGCAAGTTTTGAATCCGGCAAGACGGAACCGGTGAACGAATTCTGTCATCGCTGGCAGGAAGACGCCGGGAAGAGGAATACCCAGGTTGGAAAGCTCCGCCAACGGCTGCTGGAAACCGAGCAGGGCGCTGCAAAGCAGCGCAAGGCAGAGCAGTCTTCCCGGGCATTGATCGGTCGGGCTCTCCAGGGGCGCAAGCTGCCGCTTCCGATTGTCCGCTTTGTACTTGATCACTGGCAGGGTCTGCTGAAACAGTCGATCTGGGATTCCGGTCTCGACGGAGAGAACCTGCGACATGGCAGCAAGTTGCTGGAATGGCTGGTCTGGATTGGTGATCCGTCGCTTTCCGACAAGGACCGTAACCGGCTCTATCACGTGGGCGAACAGATCGGCGATCGCATCCTTGATGTCTGGAAACGGGTTTTTAATGAATCACTGCCTGCGGAGTCCCTGTCCGGGATCGAATCCGCTATGGTTTCCAGGCTGAGAGGAGAGGCGCCGGATCTTGTGGAGGCTCTGCCGGCGGCGGGGAGCTTCCACTGGGACAGCACCTGGCTCAGCTTCGAAGTGCCCGCGGCAGAAGCTTTTGAACCGTATGAGGGGCAATGGTTTGTCGAGGGCGAGGGTGTCGGAGAGCAGCGCCGTTACTTCTATGCGTTCTTGCCGGAATCGGCAGAAATCCTCTGGACCAACGGCGCCGGCGTGAAACTGGGGCTGCAGACCTGGGGCGAGTTTCAGAGGGCCCTTGAGCAGGAGCAGATCCGGCCATTGCCGCAGCTCACGCCGTTCGGAACGGTGTTGGCAGAAACCGTGGAACTGCTCGCCCGGGTCTGCGAGAAGCAGCGTCGGCAGAGGGAACAGGCGGCGGAAGCTGCCAGGCTGCGCGCCGAGGAATTGAGGCGGGAAAAAGAAGCCGCGGAAGAACGGCGCAGAGCTGAGGAAGCGGAGCGTGAAGCCGAGCTTGAGCGCCAGCGGCAAGCCGATGAAGAGCAACGACTCGCCGATGAACAGGCTGAAAAGGAACGGATCCGGAAGGAAAGAACACTGCTGGCCGAGAAACAGGTGGATGCTATCAAGCTTGGTGGCTGGATTGTCGTTGAACCCGATGAAACGTCTGATGAACCTGCCCGTCTGAAACTGGCCGTGCGCATCAATGCGTCGAGAAAGCTCGTGTTTGTGGACCGTCTGGGCCTGAACAGGCGCGAATTTCTAGAGGACGCCCTGGTTGAGGGGATTGTCGAAGGACGCATCCGGGTTCTGGGAACCTCCGCGGAATTCGACGACACCCTTAGCAGGGTAGTCGGGCGGATTCGTGTTGGCCGCAACTGATATTGCCGAAGCAGGAAAAACAACAATGACAGATAATGACTATAGCTTTGGAACCCGGAATGAGCCGCCCGTTGGTCAGGACAATCGGGCAGATTACCGTCTTACGGCGCGAGCCAGGGCAATACTCGAGCTTGAGTCCGGCTTGCCGGAAGAAACCGGAGCCGAGGAGCGGGGCCTTGTCTGCGGTATTCGTGATATTTCGGCCAGTGGCCTTTGCCTGACAGCTGACGAACCCCTTTCCCTGGGGGCCCTGCTGCCGGCGAGCGTATTTCTTGGTAACCATGCCCAGCCTTTCGGTCTGATGGTCGAAGTGGTCTGGTGTCGACCCAACGAGTCGAGCTTTCTGGTGGGGGCGCGAATCATCGAGTCTGACGAAACCGCATACGTCGAGTGGGTGGAGGCCGTGGCCTCGGCGATGGCCCAGGATTGACTCTTGTCCGTGCAATCCAACGAAAAGAGCCGGCATAGCGCCGGCTCTTTTACGTTCGGGAAGGCTGAGACTTACTCTTCCAGTTCACCCATTCCGGTAATGTTGAAGCCACCGTCCACGTACATGATCTCGCCGGTAATACCGGAGGACATATCAGAGCCGAGGAATGCGGCAGCATTACCAACTTCGTCGATGGTGACGTTTCGCCTCAGCGGCGCACGCCTGGCATTTTCGGCCAGCATCTTACGGAAGCTCTTGATGCCAGAGGCGGCCAGGGTCTTGATCGGACCCGCGGAAATGCCATTCACCCGAATGCCGTCCCGGCCCAGGCTGGCGGCCATGTAGCGAACATTGGCTTCCAGGGAAGCCTTGGCCAGGCCCATCACATTGTAGTTCTGCAGAACCTTCTCGGCGCCGAGGTAGCTCAGGGTAATCAGCGAGCTGCCTTCATGCATCATGCCGCGGGCACCCTTGGCCAGCGCGACAAAGCTGTAGGAGCTGATATCGTGGGCAATGCGGAAGCCATCACGGGTGGTCACGTCGACGTAGTTGCCGTCCAGCTCGTGTCCAGGCGCATAGCCGACAGCATGCACAATGATGTCGATGTTGTCCCAGTGCTTGCCCAGCTCTTTGAAGACGTTTTCAATTTCTTCGTCGCTTGCGACATCGCAGGGGAAAGTCAGCTTGCTTCCCCATTGTTCGGCGAACTTCTCAACCCGTGGCTGAAGTTTTTCATTCTGGTAGGTAAACGCCAGTTCGGCACCCTCGCGGGCGAAGGCCTCGGCGATACCGTAAGCAATGGACAGTTTGCTGGCTACGCCAACGATCAGTGCTTTCTTGCCACTGAGGATTCCCATGGGTCGTTCTCCCTGTGTTCCTGATTTGCGAGCATTATCCCTGAGTGCTCTGGTCGGGGTAACGCTCAAATAGTCGTAGTTGGTTTCTGGTAAAAGAACGCCGCGTTCAGCAGTTCACGGGTGTACTCCGCCTGCGGTGCAGCGAAAATCCTGGCCGCGTCACCATATTCCACGATCCGGCCATGCTGCAGCACCAGTAGCTTATGGCTCAGGGCGCGTACTACAGCCAAGTCATGGCTGATAAAGATATAGCTTAGACCATAACGGGTCTGGATAGCCCTCAACAGCTCAATGACCTGCTTCTGCACGGTGCGGTCCAGGGCGGATGTGGGTTCGTCCAGAATGATCAGGTCGGGCTGCAGCACCAGAGCCCGGGCGATGGCAATGCGTTGGCGCTGGCCGCCAGAGAATTCGTGTGGATAACGATGCCGTGCCTCCGGATCAAGGCCAACGTCGGTGAGCGCGCGAATCACTTTGCTGTCGTGTTCGGCTGCGTTTTCCGCGTCGTGGATCTCCAGCCCTTCGCGGATAATTTCGGCAATGGACATTCTGGGACTCAGGCTGCCAAACGGATCCTGAAAGACAATCTGCACGCGCCTTCGCCAGGGCCTGAAATCCTTCTGGTTAAGAAACGCCAGCTCCTCGCCCCGGAGGCGGATACTCCCGGTACTGGCGGTAAGCTTCAGCAGCGCATGGCCGATGGTGGTTTTGCCGCTGCCACTTTCCCCGACGATTCCGAGCGTTTCGCCCCGATTGAGCTGGAAATCGGCGCCCTGCACAGCGTGAAAGGATTCCTTCACCTTGCCCAGAAGGCTCTTTCGTATCGGGAAACGCACGTCCAGTCGCTCAACAGCCAGCAACGGTTCTGCACGTTTATCGAGGGGTAGGGGCGCCTCCGGGGGCTCGGCATCCAGAAGCTTTCGTGTATAGGGGTGTTGTGGGCTGGCAAACAGGGCATCGGTATCAGCCTCTTCCACGAGTTTGCCATGTTCCATGACAGCCACATGGTCGGCGTACCGCCGAACGATGGTCAGGTCATGGGTAATCAGAAGAATGGCCATACCCAGTTTCTTCTGAAGGTCCCTGAGCAATTCGAGAACCTGTTTCTGGACGGTTACATCCAGTGCCGTCGTAGGCTCGTCCGCGATAAGGAGATCGGGTTCGTTGGCGAGGGCCATGGCGATCATCACCCGCTGCTTTTGCCCCCCCGAAAGTTGGTGGGGATAGGCGCCAAGCTTGCTTTCCGGGTTCTGTATCCCCACGAGTTGCAGCAGCTCCAGACAGCGCTGTTTTGCCTGTGGCCCGCGCATTCCCTTGTGCAGTTCCAGGGTTTCGCCAATCTGCTTTTCCACGGTATGTAGAGGATTAAGGGATGTCATGGGCTCCTGGAATATCATCCCGATCTCCCGGCCGCGGATCTGGCGCATGCGCTTCTCAGTGGCGGCCAGAAGATCTTCGTCACGGTACCGGATTTGCCCGCTGGGGTAACTGGCGTGCCGTGCATCGAGGAGGCGCAGAATCGACAGTGCCGAAATGGATTTTCCGGAGCCGCTTTCGCCCACCAGTGCGAGGGTCTCGCCCTCACGGATTGCCAGTGACAGGGATTCGACGGCTGGAGGCCCGTGATCAAAACAGATCGAAAGATCGGAAATCTGAAGTAACTGGCTCATATCAGCTCTTCCTCGGATCGAAGGCATCGCGTACGGCTTCACCCACGAACACCAGCAAGGTGAGCATCAGCGACAGCGATACGAAGGCGGATATGCCCAGCCAGGGCGCATGCAGGTTGGCCTTGCCCTGGGCAATCAGTTCCCCCAACGAGGGCGAACCGGAGGGCAGGCCAAAGCCCAGGAAATCCAGGGAGGTCAGGCCGGTAATTGCCCCCGTCAGAATGAACGGGAGGAAGGTCAGCGTGGCTACCATGGCATTGGGGAGTATATGCCGGAACATGATTTTGCTGTTGTCCAGACCCAGTGCACGGGCAGCTTTGACGTATTCGAAGTTACGGGCACGCAGGAATTCCGCACGGACCACATCCACCAGCCCCATCCAGCTGAACAGCAGCATGATGCCCAGCAGCCACCAGAAGTTTGGCTGCACAATGCTCGAGAGAATGATCAGCAGATACAGTACCGGCAGGCCGGACCAGACCTCGATAAAGCGCTGGCCCAGTAGATCAATTTTGCCGCCGTAAAAGCCCTGGATGGCGCCGACCACTACGCCGACAATGCAACTGGCGATGGTCAGGGTGAGACCGAACAGAACCGAAATGCGGAAGCCATAGATCACCCGGGCTGCAACATCCCGGCCCTGATCGTCGGTCCCCAGCCAGTTCTCTGCACTCGGCGGCGCCGGTGACGGAACCTCGAGATCGTAATTGATGGTGTTGTAGCTGAACCGTATCGGTGGCCAGACCATCCATCCGTTGGCGCTTATCTCATCGGCGATAAAGGGATCGCGATAATCGGCTTCCGTGGGCAGGAAACCACCAAAGGTTTCTTCCGGCACGGATTGGACGACCGGGAAGTAGAGGTCGCCTTTGTAGGACACGACCAGCGGCGAGTCGTTGGCAATGAGCTCGGCGACCAGTGACAGGCCAAACAGGGCGAGAAAGATCCACAAAGACCAGAAGCCCCGGCGGTTTTTCCGGAAGTTCCGCAGGCGCCGCTGTTGGATCGGAGTCAGAGACCGGAAACTCACGCACCCTCCCGGCTTTCAAAATCGATCCGCGGATCGACCAGGACATAAGTAATGTCGCTGATCAGCTTCAGGATCAGGCCCATCAGGGTGAATATGTACAGGGTGCCGAAGATCACGGGATAGTCGCGGTTCAGGGCCGCCTCGAAGCCGAGCAGCCCGAGCCCGTCGAGGGAGAAGATCACTTCAATCAGCAGGGAGCCCGTAAAGAACAGAGCGACAAGGACGCCTGGCAGGCTGGCAATCACGATCAGCATGGCATTGCGAAATACGTGGCCATACAGCACTTCTTTCTGGTCCAGACCCTTGGCGCGGGCGGTTACCACGTACTGCTTTCCGATCTCATCAAGGAAGGAATTCTTGGTAAGCAGGGTCAGGGTGGCAAAACCGCCGATCACATTTGCGGTGACGGGCAACGCCAGGTGCCAGAAGTAATCCCCGATTTTCTGGTACCAGGTAAGCTCGTCGAAATTCGAAGAGGTCAGGCCCCGGAGCGGAAACCAGTCGAAATAACTGCCCCCGGCAAACAGCACGATGAGCAGTATCGCGAAGAGGAAGCCCGGAATGGCGTAGCCCACCACAATGGCTGAGCTGGTCCAGACATCGAACCTGGAGCCGTCTGTAACCGCTTTCCGGATGCCCAGGGGGATGGAAATAAAATAGATGATCAGCGTCGACCACAGCCCCAGGGAGATCGAAACGGGCATTTTATCGATTATCAGGTCGATGACGCTTTTTTCCCGGAAGAAGGAATCACCGAAGTTGAAGGTGGCGTAATCGCCAAGCATCTTGAAGAAGCGTTCGTGAGCAGGCTTGTCGAAGCCATACATGACTTCGATTTCTTTCAGAAGCTCATCGGGTATGCCGCGGGAACCACGCGTGTCGCCGGAAGAGTCGGCTACCTCTCCACCTGTTCCACCACCGGAAGCCCGGGCCAGGGCGCTGCCGCCGTGGCCTTCCATCTCCGCGATAAGCTGCTCAACGGGACCACCGGGGGCCGCCTGCACAATGACAAAGTTGAGCAGCATGATTCCGATCAGCGTGGGGATGATCAGCGCCAGACGCCTGAGTATGTAGATGCCCATTTGGCGGCGTTTTCCTCAGGGCTTCGCCCACCAGTTGTCCAGATCAATGCCGTTTTTCGGCGTCTCGGCTGGACGTTGCAGATGGTTCCAGTAGGCGACACGGTCGCTTCTCAGGTGCCAGTGAGGAATCACATAATAGTGGTGCAGCAGAACCCGGTCCAAGGCGCGAACCCGGTAAACCAGTTCCTCTCGGTTTGGCGCCTGAATGACCATGTTCACAAGCTCGTCGATCACCGGATCGCTCACGCCCATGTAATTCCGTGAGCCTTTGGCATCCACGGTGGATGAATGCCAGTATTCCCGCTGTTCATTGCCCGGGGAATCCGATTGGCCGAACACCTGGGTGATCATATCGAAATCGAATTCCCGCAGGCGCTGGATGTACTGGTTGCTGTCCACGAGGCGTACGGTCACATCGATACCGAGACGGCCGAGGTTGTTCTTGAAAGGCAGAACCACCCGCTCGAAGCTCTTCTGGAACAGCAGGATTTCGAACGCCAGTGGTTCGCCGGTTTCGCCGTGTACCATCTTGCCATCGCGGATGATATACCCGGCAGACTTGAGCAGACCCAGAGCCGTCCTCAGATTCTCGCGGAGGCCCTGCTGGCCTTCGGTGGTGGGTGGCTGGTACTCCTCGGTAAACACATCATCGGGCAACTGATCCCGGTAAGGTTCGAGTATTTCCAGTTCACGGCCGGTGGGGAGACCCGAGGAAGCGAGATCGCTGTTTTCAAAGTAGCTGTCGGTACGGGTGTACTGGTCGAAGAAGAGGTTCTTGTTGGCCCACTGGAAGTCGAAACCATAGGCCAGCGCTTCACGAACCAGCGGGTCGGAAAACACCTTTCTGCGGGTGTTGAAGGCAAAACCCTGCATGCCTGAAGGCCGGTGATGTTCGATGGCTTCCTTGATGATCGTGCCGTTTTCGAAACGCTCCCCGGTGTAGGCTGTGGCCCAGTTCTTGGCGGAAGACTCCAACCGGAAATCGAAACTGCCGGCCTTGAACGCCTCCAGCGCCACGGTGTCATCGTTGTAGTAGTCGTAGGTGATCTGATCGAAGTTGAAGCGGCCATTCCGGACGCCAAGATCCTGTGCCCAGTAATCGTCAACGCGTTCGTAAGTAATCGACCGGCCTGCTTCGAAGTCACCAATCCGGTAGGGGCCACTGCCCAACGGCGGGTTGAGGCCATTCTTGCCAAATTCTCGATCGGCCCAGTAGTGTTGGGGCAAAATGGGCATCTGGCCGAGGATCAGCGGCAGCTCCCGATTGCTGGTTTCCTTGAAGTCAAAACGTACTCGCTGAGGGCTTTCTATCGTGACTGTTTCGACGTCAGCGTAGTAGTTCCGGAAGAAGGGGTGCCCCTGGGTAGTAAGCGTGTCGAAGGAGAATTTCACATCCTCAGCGGTAATGGCTTCGCCATCGTGGAACCGCGCCTGTTCACGGATATTGAAAACCACATAGCTCCGGTCTTCGGGTGTCTCCAGGGATTCGGCAATCAGGCCGTAGGCCGAAAAGGGCTCATCGTCGGACGACTCAAGGAGTGTGTCATACAGATAGTTGCTGATGCCCGCGGCGGCAACACCCCGGATATCAAAAGGATTGAATGAGTCGAAGCCGTTGGCAACAACCGCCATTTTCAGGGTGCCGCCTTTCGGGGCTTCCGGATTCACGTAATCAAAGTGGCTAAACCCGGCGGGGTATTTGGTGTCCCCGTGCATGGCAATGCCATGGGCTGGCATTGCCTCGTCGGCGACGGAAAAGGGTGAGATAAGCGGTGTGGCAATAAGTGCCAGGGCTGATAAAAACGACGTAAGGGATGAGGCTTTCCGTGTTCTTGTCATAAGTCTCGCACGTCAGGGACTGTTTCGGATATCAACGTAGAGTACCAGACTTTGCCCGGGTTGCAGATAACGGGCGGTATTCAGATCGTTCCAGCTTGCGATGTCCCGCACATTCACGGAAAACCTGCTGGCAATCCGGGCAAGGGAGTCGCCTTTGCGCACCCGGTAGCCTACTTTCCGAACCATAGCCTTGCCACGGCCACTGTTGGCTGCCACAACCGTCGGCTGACTGGTTTTGGACCAGATGACCAGTTCCTTGCCGGGTATCAGCGGATCGCCGGGCGCCATACCGTTCCAGGCAGCAACTTCACGCACGGACACCCGGTGCTCGCGGGCAATGTCCCAGAAGGTGTCGCCCTTGCGCACCGTGTAACGAACCTTGTTACCGTCCCGCTTACGCTCCTGTTTGCGCTCAAGGCGCTGGGAGGCGCTCAGGGCGTAAGCATCGCTGCCCTTGGAAGCAGAGGGAATCATCAGGCGCTGGCCAATTCGTATCAGGTCGCTGTCCAGATTGTTGACCTGCTGCAGCACTGACGGCGTTGTGGAGAATTTGCGGGAGATCGAATTGAGACTGTCTCCGGATTTGACTTTGTAGTTGCGCCAGGACACCCGTTGATTGGCTGGAATTTCAGCCAGGGCTGCACGGAACGTCTCCGCATTCCCAACCGGAACGAGCAACCGGTGAGGTCCATCCGGCGAAGTTGCCCAGCGATTGTAGGAGGGGTTCAGGAGGTAGATCTCGTCGACATCTACCCCGGCCAGTTCTGCCGCCTGGGCAAGGTCGAGCTGGGAGCCGGTATCAACAACTTCGAAGTAGGGTTCATCCTTTAACGATGGCAGTTCGATGCCATAGGCCTCGGGATCGTCGAATATTTTCGCCAGAGCAATCAGTTTGGGGACGTAGTGTCTGGTTTCCCGGGGCAGGTGAAGAGACCAGAAGTCTGTCGGCTTGTTGGCGTTCCGGTTGCGGCGCATGGCGCTGGAAACCGTGCCGCCGCCGCTGTTGTAGGCGGCAAGGGCGAGCGTGTGGTCGCCATCAAACCGGTTTGCGAGGCGCTCGAGATAGGTCAGGGCAGCGTCGGTTGCGGCGATGACGTCACGACGGTCATCGTGCCACCAGCTTTGTGTCAGACCAAAGTACTTGCCCGTGGAGGGAATGAATTGCCAGAGGCCGGCCGCGCGCCCATGGGAGTAGGCAAACGGATCGAACGCGCTTTCAACAACGGGGAGCAGGGCATATTCAGCAGGCAGGCCCCGCTTTTCTGTCTCGTTGACGATATAGTGAAGGTAGCGACTGCCGCGTTCCACAACCCGATCAATGTAGCCGGGATGTCGGGCATACCAGTTCAACTGGTCCCGAACCCGTTCATTGTCGATATCGTGATCCAGAACAAATCCTGAACGCAGTCTTGCCCACAGATCCTGCTCAACTGCCTCCGCCTCAGCGGTTTTCTGAACCGGATTGTCGAGCTTCTCCCGGGCATCCCTGGCAGCATCCTTCAATTCCGGAGCAATAGCTTCGTCCAGCGGCTCGTCGCGGGCAGCGTCACGGTTTTCTCCGGTCTCCACAGCTTTCTTGAGCCCTTCATCGCCCGCGGCGACCGTAACTTCCTGTGTGTTCAGCGGGCTTTGCTCTCCCTGGCTGATCAGGCTGGTGCAGCCACTTGCGAGGGCTCCGGCGAAAAACAAAAACGACAATCGTCTGGCCGACATAACAGCATCCGGGTTCAGGTTGAGGCCGGATTCAGCATCTGAAACTCCGGCATATTGAACAATTTACGGTCACAATTTTGAAATGATTCTATGGGACCGATTAAAAAGGGGTCAAGAAACCTCTCGTTACGGCTCTGAGAGGATTTGTTAAGTGCGTATCACCAGGCGTCAGAAATTATCCTTGCCGTGGCGAATGGCCGCAAAAATAGCGTTATCGGAATCGGCGGGCAGGCCGCGGCTCGAGCAATAGGCCCGGGCGGAGTCCACTACCGCCGGATCATCCCACCTCAGAAACGGATTGAGCCGTTTCTCGTTCTCGAGGACTGAAGGAACCGTCGGTTTTCCTGCATCGCGGGCGGCCTGACATTCCTGCTCGAACGTCCGGAGACCTTCGTCTTCCGGCAACCAGCTGCGGGCAAAGCGCAGGTTCGCGAGGGTGTACTCGTGGGCGCAGTAAACGGCGGTCTTGCCAGGCAGCGCCCGGAGGGTCTGAAGAGACTGACGCATCTGCTCCGGTGAGCCCTCGAACAGACGTCCGCATCCACAGACAAAAAGGGTATCGCCGCAGAAGAGAACCGGCCGACCATTTACCTCGACGTCGGTGAAGTAGGCAATATGATCGAGAGTATGGCCGGGAACGCCCAGGACCTGAAAGGTGATATCTTCCCAGATCACCTCGTCACCGGGATGAACCAGGTTGGTACTGCCTTTGTAGGGCGAATCCGCGGGGCCCGTTACCCTGCAATCCGGAAAACGGGAAATCAGGTCTTTGACACCGCCGACATGGTCCGGATGATGGTGGGTCACCAGAATGGTATCCAGGGTCAGTCCGTTCTCGGCCAGATGGTCCAGGACCGGTTGGGCCTGGCCCGGGTCCACGATCAGCGCCTTGTCGCTGGCGGTGTCGGAAAGGCACCAGATATAGTTGTCACTGAAGGCGGGTATGGCGGAAATGGTCAGCATAGGGCCCCACATGTGCTTATCGAATGTGACTGATATGATAGAGCATTAAATACAAGGCCCCAACCATGGGAAAGGGCTTCCGGGAGTGGCGCATTGGTGAGTGAATCCGAGGCAGTTGATTATTCCGCCAGACATGAGAGCTTTGAGCGCTGGTTCCAGACTCCGTTGGGTCGGGCACTGTTGGCCGACCAGAGACGCTTTGTCGACGCCGAACTACAGCGTCTGACAGGCGCCAGGCAGTTGCAGGTGGGGATCAGCCATCGGCTGCCATTGGCTACCGGCACGGATTTTTCCCAGAAGATCATGACAGCGCCAAGATGGTATCCCCATATTCCGGATGGAGTCGCAATCTGCGATGCCGACGAGCTGGCCTTTCCCGGTGACTCGATGGATCTTGTCGTGCTGCATCACACGGCCGATTTCTCTCCTTACCCTCACCAGGTGATTCGCGAGGCGGCGCGCGTGCTCCGGGGAGAGGGCACGATGGCCCTGTTTGGTTTTAATCCTCTGAGCCTCTGGGGTGCGCGCAAACTGATCTCCAGGAGTAGCGAGGGCCCGTGGGGCGGTCGTTTCCTCTTGCGTGGACGCATGGAAGACTGGCTGCACTTGCTGGGCTTCAATGTTGAAGCGTCGATTACCCGGTTTTTCAGGCCACCACTGCAGCGCAGTGGTCGCAAGCCGACGAGCCGGATTGACAACCGTTTGTCCGGAAATCGACTCCTGCCAGTAGGCGCCTATTACTGTATCCTTGCCAAAAAACGCGTCCACGCCCGGTTGCCGAGGCGCCCCGTCTGGCGCCAAAGCAAGGTGATTGCTCTGCCGGGCACCGGTACCGTTGGCGCCTCCCGAGGTTGCAGCCGCAGTGGCTCGCCGATTAACAGACCGAAGTGAATCACCGAAAATTAAATCAGGAGGCTGAATGACCGGCAAGGTAACCCTCTATACGGATGGCGCCTGCAAAGGCAACCCCGGGCCCGGCGGCTGGGGCGTGGTTTTGCGCTATGGCGACAATCGGAAGACCCTGCACGGCGGGGAGACGAATACCACGAACAACCGCATGGAATTAATGGCAGCCATCCGTGGTCTGGAGGCCCTGAAGCGCCCGTGCGAGGTGGAGCTGTTTACGGATTCGCAGTACGTGCGCAAAGGCATTACGGAATGGATGGCAGGCTGGAAGCGGAACGGCTGGAAGACCTCCGCGAAAAAGCCCGTGAAGAACGAAGATCTTTGGCGCGAGCTGGATGCCGAAGTGGCCCGGCACCAGATTAACTGGCACTGGGTAAAAGGGCACTCTGGTGTTCCTGACAATGAGCTGGCGGATGAACTGGCCAATCGCGGCGTCGACGAGCTTTCCGGCGCATAGATTCAGAGCGCATAAATACAGATAACCAGGTGCAGGCAATGAGACAGATCGTACTGGATACAGAAACCACGGGTATCGACCCGGCAGAGGGTCACCGGATCATCGAGATCGGTTGTGTTGAATTGATGGAGCGTCAGCTCACCGGCCGCAACTACCATGTCTATATCAACCCGGACCGGGAAGTAGAGGCTGAGGCGATCACTGTTCACGGCATCACCAACGAGTTCCTTGCCGACAAACCCCGTTTCGCGGAAATCGCCGATGAGTTCTTCGAGTTCATCAAGGGCGCCGAGCTGGTTATCCATAACGCTGCGTTCGACGTCGGCTTCATGGACTCGGAATTTGCCCGCCTCAAGCCGGTACGGAAAACCGCGGACCACTGCGGAATTGTCGACTCCCTCGCTATCGCAAGGGCCCGTCACCCGGGGCAGAAGAACAACCTGGATGCGCTCTGTAAGCGCTACGGTGTGGACAATAGCAACCGTGACCTCCACGGCGCCTTGCTGGATGCGGAGATCCTGGCCGATGTTTACCTCCTCCTTACCGGTGGCCAGACCGCGCTGTCACTGGATGCCGGATCTGAGAACGGCGGCGGTAACGGCGGAATTCGAAGGCTACCTGCTGACAGAGCGCCTCTGTCGGTGGTTCGTGCTTCCAGTTCAGAGGCCGAAGCCCACCAAGAGTTCATGTCCCTGCTCGAAAAACAGGCGGGCGAAACTGTGTGGGGTAAACTCCAGAGCCCGGAATGAGAACTGGGTCGGGCTGTACCAAATGTTACATTCCGCCTTTCTTGAGGTACTTGAGTTTTATGTTATAAGTAATGATAAGTTCGCCAGTTTTTTGCGAACTGGCTTTGGCCGGAAAAGGGGTTAGCCGGCCCAGAACAAAAAGGCCTGGTACGCGACAGCCGGACCAGTGACCACCAAAGAGGATGCGGTAGTCTCCGCAACATTAACGGGAAGCGTTTATGGTTCAGTCGTCTCTCGCGACGAAATCGCAGTCGTTTGATCTGGTCAAAAGTGAAATAGAGCAGACCATCAAGCAGGCAGAATCCAGCCTTGAACGCTTTCAGGAAAACCGCGAAAGGGGTGAGGATCTCCAGAACTGTGTTGATTTCATCAACCAGTTGCGGGGCATTTTCATTCTGGTGGAGCTGCGGGGTGGAACCCTGCTGTGCCAGGAAGCAGTAACTATGGCCAACGACGTTCCCGTTGGCGCTAATGACGACAAAAACATCCTTCTTACTACCCTCAATAGCGCTCTGTTCATTCTTCGGCGCTATGTCGAGTACTATCATCAGCAGCGGGAAGACCATCCCGAGTTGTTGCTTCCCGTGATCAATGACCTCCGAGAGGCCCGCCGGGAAAAACCCTATCCCGAATCCTGTTTTTTTGATGTCGATGTCAAAGAGAGGCCGGATTTTTGTGCCGGTTTGTCATTGCAGCCGTTTGAAGGCAATGAGGCGGATTACGAAGTCATGGCGCGTCGCATGCGCCTGACCTTCCAGGTTGCGCTTTTGGGAATTCTTCGCGACCGGAACGATGTGGTAAACAAGAAATTGATTGGCCGCGCTTCGAGAGGGCTTGCCCGCCTTTGCCAGGGCGCACCTATGGGGCAGATGTGGTGCCTTGTCGGCATTGTTGCGGACACCATGCTTGATCGCGCTATGGTCTTTAACAAGGCCCGCAAGCGCATGTTCATGCGGATCGAGAAGTACGCCCGGGAAGTGGTGTACGTGGGCAAGGTTGCCACGGGTAAAGACGCGCCGGATTCGCTGATTCGGGATCTGGTCTATCTGCTGTACCGCAGCGGGTCTGCTAACCCTGAAGTTACCGAGGTGTTATCCGCTTACCATCTCGCGCCGGCGGATTTTCCGGATTCCATGCTGGAAGCCCATGCGCGCAGGTTGTACGGTCCTGGCAGTGATGTCCTTAAATCCCTGTCAGAAGCCCTTCAGGATGAACTGAACCAGTTGAAGGACAAGCTGGACATCATTGAACGCGGTATCGAGCCGGATCTGGCGGAGCTGTCTTCGATTGCCGATGCCCTCGAGCGACTGGCCAACACTTTGGTGATGCTTGACCTGAACAAGCTGGCGGGCGTTTCCAGAGAAGAGGCGAGCAAGCTTCGGGGTTGGGAAGCAGAATCTCGCTTGCCCGGTGATGATGAACTGTATCGACTCGCCGATTCCGTCCTGGGAATTGAAGACGCCGTCATGCAGATCGTGACCCGCGGCATCACGTCGGAAACCGACGCGTTGGCCGGTGGTGAACGCAAGCGGGAGGAGTCTGTCTACCTCCGTGAGGCGCTCTATGTCGTGGCTGACGAAGCCCGTGGGGCATTGACCCTGGCAAAGCGTGCGATCACCGCTTTTATCGAATCCGACTACGACAAACTGCATCTTGCCAATCTGCCTGCAACCCTGCACAGCATCTGGGGTGGCCTGCAAATGGTGAATGATCCCGGAGCCGCCGGGGTTCTCGAGCGGGTTGCGGCTTCAATCCAGGAGCGCTTGCTGGATGCGAAGGAAGCGCCAGCCGCCCAGGTGCTCGAGGCGCTGGCGGACGCTCTGACTTCGCTGGAGTACTACATCGAGAGTATTGGCAAAAGCGAAGACCGCAACGTAGATCTACTGAAACTGGCTGAATCGTCGCTGGACGATGTAGGTTTGTAGTTCCATGTCCCACACGCTCGCTATCATTGTACTGGCCGCTGCCGGCGCTGTGATGGTTATAGCGGGCCTGCTGTTTTTCAGGCACCCCCGATGGTTGCTCACCTGGATTAAAGGAACGGCGGTTTTCGGTGTCATTCTGGCCGGTTTATATGTCCTCGTGATTGCGGTAAATCTGAGCAGCTATCATTCACTGGTAGGCTTGCAGACCGCGGCAAGCATCTCCACCCAGAGACAGGCCGAACAGATCTGGCAGGTTTCCCTTCAGAGTCAGGATGGGTTGTCTGTGGTGAGAACGCTGCAGGGCGATCAATGGCAGATTGACGCCAGGATTCTCCGTTTTACCGGCCCCTTCCGTTGGCTTGATATCGCTCCCGGTTACCGGCTCGAGCAATTGAGTGGGCGTTACACGTCGCTTGAGCAGGAGCGGTCGGCTCCGAGGACTTCCATAGGCCTCGCTGAAGGCATCTGGCCTGATCTCTGGCAGTGGGACCGTCAATTCAACTTGCCGTTTGTGGAGGCCGTGGACGGAAGCATGACGTTCATGCCAATGCGGGATGGGGCTGTTTTCGAGGTAAAGCTATCTTCTTCGGGCCTGGTTGCTGTTCCGGTAAACGAGCAGGCGAGGGAAGCCGTGCAGTTCTGGAATCAATAGATTCTCGGACATAAAAAAAGCCTGCGTCGAGACGCAGGCTTTTTTGTGCTTGACGGGGGCAATCAGCCCATCTTGAACAGTTCGCCCAATTTGGTTGCCAGCATCATATCGCCTTCGGCGCGCAGTTGACCTGCCATGAATGCCTGCATGCCGTCGGTCTCGCCTGAAACGATGCCCTGCAGGGTTTCGGAGTTCATGATCAGGGTAACGGAAGGATCGTCATGGGCGCCTTCGTGCATTTTGCACGTGCCGTCATTGATAACGAGGTGGTAGGTCTTGTCGTCCTCGATGTCGAACTGGAATACCAGGTCCAGGCCTTGTGCTGCGTCTGCGTTGAAATTCTGTTCGAGTTGTTCAAATACCTGAGCTACAGACATTGTTTTACCCTTTTGATGGTTGTCTAGTCATGATCACGACGGCTTGATGTCCCTGGCTGCACGAGCCTGATCGAATGCCCGGGTAGAGCCGACCTCGCAATCCGACTTTATGGTGAGTGGTCGGCCCTGTCAAGATCGATCGAACGCTTGTTTTAATTTTTTTGCTCTCCTTATCACCATAAATTCGGTAAGTTACACTCTTGTTCCCGCACACTGAGTTGGAGAAGCACTTTGGAGTTCCTGACAGAATACGGTTTGTTTTTGGCCAAGATCGTTACTTTCGTGGTGGCGGCCCTGGTAGTGATCTCTGTCATCATGTCCGCGGCCCAGAAGGATCGGGGCGATCATGAGGGCGAGGGAGAACTCAAGATCCGGAAACTCAACGAGAAATACGAAAAGTTGCGTGAAACGATTCAGTCACGGCTGATGTCTGATCACCAAAGAAAGGTGTTCCAGAAGGCCCGGAAAAAGGCTCAGAAGGCGGAGAAGAAAGCGGCCAAGGCCGCGAAGAATACCGATGAGCAGGATGACAGTCGTGGTCGCGTCTATGTTCTGGATTTCGACGGCGATATCAAAGCCAGCGACACAGATCCGCTTCGCAGGGCAATTACAGCGGTGCTGAGTATTGCCGATCCGGAAAAAGACGAAGTGGTTATCCGCCTCGAAAGCGGTGGTGGGCTGGTTCATTCCTATGGCCTTGCGGCCGCCCAGCTGGACCGGATTCGCAGCAAGGGTCTGCGCCTCACCGCCTGCGTTGACAAGGTGGCGGCCAGTGGAGGCTACATGATGGCCTGCGTCGCAGACAGGATCGTTGCTTCGCCCTTTGCCATCCTGGGCTCGATCGGTGTGGTTGCCCAGCTTCCGAATTTCCATCGTTTCCTCAAGAAGAACGACGTGGACTTCGAAGTGCTCACCGCTGGAGAGCACAAACGCACCATGACTATATTTGGTGAAAACACCGATAAAGGACGACAGAAATTTCTGGAAGATCTTGAAGACACTCACGGTCTTTTCAAAGAGTATGTCAGCGAACGCCGGCCGGACCTGGACATTGCAGCCGTTGCCAATGGAGATATCTGGTTCGGCAAGCGAGCGCTCGAAGTGAAACTGATCGACGAGATCAAAACCTCCGACGAATATCTCATTGAAGCCTGCGACCGGGCAGACGTAGTCTCAGTGGCATATCAGCGCAAACGGACCCTTCCGGAAAAACTCGGATTGGCCACCAGTTCGGCGCTTGAACACACTGTCTGGAAAGTCCTGGGCGCCTTCCGCAACCAGAAGTTCCAGTAGACCACCGAAAGCGGAGAAGAATGATGACCACCAATTCGGAATTCAAGGCCTGGCGCGTTGAAGAGCAGAACGGCGAGTATGTCGGTGCGGAGAAATCTTTGAGTACTGCCGACCTTCCTGATGGTGACGTCCTGATACGGGTAAGCCACTCTTCTCTCAACTACAAGGATGCGCTGTCGGCTTCCGGCAATAAGGGCGTTACCCGTTCCTTTCCCCATACCCCGGGTATTGATGCAGCAGGAGAGGTCGTCGATTCCGCCACTGGCAACCCCTCGAACGGCAGTCCGGTTATCGTGACCGGGTACGACCTGGGCATGAATACAGACGGCGGTTTTGGCGAATACATCCGCGTACCTGCCGCCTGGTGTGTTCCCATGCCGGAAGGATGGAACGCTCGTACCGCTATGATCTATGGCACCGCCGGCCTCACCGCCGGTCTCTGTGTTCAGAAGCTTCTGACTATGGGCGCCAAGCCGGAGCAGGGCAAAGTCGCAGTTTCAGGAGCCTCCGGTGCCGTTGGCACCGTTGCGGTGGAACTGCTTGCCAAACTTGGGTTCGACGTCGTCGCCATAAGCGGCAAGGCCGACCATGCAGACGATCTCAAAGCTCTTGGGGCTAAAAAAGTTGTGGGTCGTGAAACCCTGGCCGAGGAAAAGAAACCCCTCGTTAAACCGGCATTTGCGAACGCTGTCGATACGGTGGGTGGTAGCCCATTGGCCGAACTGCTCAAGCAGATCAAGCCTGGTGGCTCAGTATCCTGTTGTGGTCTCGTAGCCGGTCCGGGCCTTCAGACCACCGTGCTGCCGTTTATCCTGCGTGGCGTGAATCTGCTGGGTGTCGATTCGGTAGAGATTCCCCTGCCAGAGAAAGAAGCGGTATGGAAGAAATTCGCCGGGGAGTGGGCGTGTCCGAAGACCGAAGCGTCTGCCCGGGATATCGGTCGCAGTGAGCTGGATGGGGCGCTGAAGGCGTTCTTGAAAGGTGAATCAGCCGGCAAGATTGTCCTGGATCACTCTAAATAAGAAGCGACTCCAACCGATAAGATGGAATAGAAGAGAGGGAAAAGCCCCTCTCTTCGTACTCTAAAGCTTGATAACTAGGAGGCCCGACGCCGGAACAGCGGGATCTCCGTATCGGTCGCGGCCTGGTAGCCCTGGCTGAAGAAGTTCAGGCACCGCGCAGCTTTGTTGATGTCCTTGTCAGCCCGAAGGACATAAGCATCGAATCCGCAGCGCTTCATGAACTGCAGCTGATCCAGCAACACGTCTCCAATCGCCCGAAGCTCATTCTTGTAGCCGAAACGTTCACGCAGTAGCCGGCCAATGCTGTAACCACGCCCGTCACTGAACTTCGGAAAATTCACAGCAATTACCGGCAGTTCGTTCACCCGACCGTCCAGAATCTCCGGCTCGTCGTGGCTGTCGAACCACACGCCAATCTCCTGCCGTCCGGTAAAATGCTCATAGCCTGCCAGCCAGAGATCCGCAGGGATTAACGCCGGCTGGTCGGCCGGAATATCCAGCGATTCGCCCTCGGCGGGGCGGGGCACCACTACCCAGTTGTCCTGGCGGATGCTGCCATCCGGAGAAATAACGTTAGGCATAAACCCGCTCCTTGAATGGATCAATTCCTACGCGGCGATAGGTGTCTAGGAAGGTTTCCTCTTCCGTGCGCTTGTCCACGTAGACATCAATGATCTTTGAAATCACCTTGGGCATCTCATCCCGTGCAAAGGAAGGCCCCAGAATCTTGCCGATTGAGGCATCATGATGGGACGACCCGCCCAGACTGATCTGATAGAACTCCTGGCCTTTCTTGTCGACACCGAGAACACCAATGTTGCCGACGTGGTGGTGACCGCAGGCATTCATGCACCCGGAAATGTTCAGATCGATATTGCCCAGGTCGTACAGGTAATCCAGATCATCGAACTGCCGCTGGATGGCCTCGGCCACCGGGATGGACTTGGCGTTGGCCAGGGCGCAGTAATCACCGCCGGGGCAGCAGATAACATCAGTCAGGGTATTCAGGTTCGCGGTACCGAAACCCATGGGCGTAATCGCCTGCCACAGTTCAAACAGCCGATCCTGGCGCACATCGGCCAGCACCACGTTCTGTTGGTGAGTGACCCGGATTTCACCGAAGCTGAACTCGTCTGCCAGATCAGCAATCTGTTCAAGCTGCTTGTCACTGACATCGCCAGGAGGAGTGCCGGTTTTCTTCATCGTCAGGGAGACGATGGCATAGCCTGCCTTCTTGTGGGTGTCCACGTTGTGGGTCAGCCACTGGTCAAAGCCTCGGTTCTCAAACCGCTGGCTGGCCAGCAGGTCCGTGGCATTGTCGATAGCCGCGTAATCCGGTTCAGTAAAGTAGCCCTGGATACGTTGAATCGCCTCGGGCGTCAGCCGGGTCGGGGATTCCTTGATATGCTGCCACTCTGCTTCCACTTTTTCAGCAAAGCCCTCAGGGGTCAGAGCCTTCACCAGAATCTTGATCCGGGCCTTGAACTTGTTGTCGCGCCGACCGTATCGGTTATAGACGCGAAGCACGGCCTCCAGGTAGGTCAACAGATCCAGTTCCGGCAGGAAATCGCGAATTACCGGCCCGACCATGGGCGTACGGCCAAGACCACCGCCCACGTGTACCCGGAAACCGAGATCGCCGGCCTCGTTGCGTACCATCTGAAGCCCGATGTCGTGCACCTGGATGGCGGCTCGATCGGTTTGCTCGGAAGCGTTCACGGCAACCTTGAATTTCCGCGGCAGGAAGGCGAATTCCGGATGGAACGTGGACCACTGGCGAATGATTTCGCAGTAGGGCCGGGGATCCGCAATCTCGTCCGACTGAACACCGGAGAACTGGTCTGTGGTGGTATTACGAATGCAGTTGCCGCTGGTCTGGTTGGCGTGCATTTCCACTTCAGCGAGTTCTGCAAGAATGTCGGGAACGTCTTCCAGCGCCGGCCAGTTAAGCTGCACATTCTGGCGAGTGGTGAAGTGCGCATAGCCTTTGTCGTAGTCCCGGGTAATTCGCGCAAGCCGGCGAAGCTGGTTTGAGCGCATCATGCCGTAAGGAACACAGATCCTGAGCATGGGGGCAAGACGCTGAACGTACAGGCCGTTCTGCAGGCGAAGGGGAAGAAACTCGTCTTCAGCCAATTCTCCGGCCAGCGCTCTTTCTGTCTGGTCACGGAACTGGGCAACCCTCTCGGCAGCCATTTGCCGATCGTGTTCATCATATACGTACATAGTGGGAAGATCCTGCTTGAAAGCGACATATCCAGGCCGACGGCCTTATATCTGACGGAAAGGATAACAGCGGGTTTTTATTCTTAAAATGATTATTTCAAAATATGTTTATCGACTCAGGCGATAAGCAGAAGGAACAAGGGACTGGACGAATATCAATTAACTGCTTAACTTGGAGGATGACGTTAGCAGTGTGCGCTGCTGCCGTGATAACAAGAAAAACACGAGACAAAAACTCGGAAAGAGGAACAGACATGAAAAAGACCGCACGTTCTGACAGTCAGGCCGATGCCGTTGCCGCCGTGCTGCTGGTGGTTCTTGCCGTGGCTTTCGCGGTGGTCTGGGTAGCTGGCCAGTAGTCTACTGGCTCGCCAGGACCAGATTTACAATAACGATCAGACCTACAACAAAGCTGGCTGTGAACAGAATGCCGGCGATGATGTAAGGCCAGGGGCTATGGCTTGAAAAGTCCTCTTCCCGGCGCTTGTCGGACTGAACTCCGAACGCGCCGGCGAGTATGCTTTGCATGACTTTCAATACGCCAGGTCCACGCGGCTTTTTTTCGTCCCGTTTTTCCGCTTCTGAAGATTCAGTCATACATCCGCCCCTGATCTGTGCTTCACCCGAAGCTTACTCTGCCGGATCGTACGCCAGGCTTGGCGCAAGCCAGCGTTCTGCCTCGGCCTTGGAAATGCCTTTGCGTTCAGCATAGTCCTCAACCTGGTCAGCGCCAATTTTCCCTACCGCAAAATACTTGGATTCCGGATGCGCAAAGTACCAGCCGGAGACGGCAGCGGTCGGGAACATGGCAAAGTGCTCGGTCAACTCAATGCCTGCAGTATCAGTGGCCTCAAGCAAACTGAACAAGGTTGCCTTCTCCGTGTGGTCCGGGCACGCCGGGTAGCCGGGTGCCGGACGTATTCCGCGGTACCTTTCCTTGATCAGGTCATCGTTGGCCAGCTTTTCATCAGCGGCATAGCCCCAGAACTCCTGGCGAACCCGCTCGTGCATCCGCTCGGCGAAAGCTTCTGCCAGGCGGTCGGCCAACGCCTTCACCATAATCGCATTATAGTCGTCGTTGGCATCCTTGAACTCTACCGAGAATTCTTCTGCACCAATGCCGGTGGTGACCGCGAAACCGCCCACGTAGTCCACGGTCCCGGAGCCTTCAGGCGCGACAAAATCCGACAGCGCCATCATGGGTTTGCCCGGTGCCTTTTCATCCTGCTGACGGAGGTGGTGCAGGGTAGTCAGCTCCTCGGTGCAGGATTCGTCCGTGTAAAGCACAACATCGTCACCACGGCGGTTGGCTGGCCAGAAACCGATGACGCCACGGGCAGAGACCCGCTTTTCATCAATCATCCGGTGCAGAATCTTCTGGGCATCGTCAAAGAGGTGGCGGGCAGCCTCGCCACGCTTCGGGTCATCAAAAATGGCCGGGTACTTGCCAGAAATATCCCAGGACATGAAGAACGGCGTCCAGTCGATGTAGTCCACCAGCTCGTTGAGGTCATATTCCTCGAACACCCGGATGCCGGTGAAAGCCGGCTTTGGAGGCTGGTAGCCTTCGAAGGAGATGTCGGGGGCGCGATCACGAGCTTCCTTCAGGGAAACCAGCTTGGTGCGGTCACCTCGGTTCTTGCGGCGCTCGCGGATTTCGTCATACTCCGTACGGGCGGCTTCCACAAACTCGGGCTTCGCATTCTTGCTCAGAAGCTGGGATGCGACGTTCACGCAGCGGGATGCGTCCGACACGTACAGCGCGATGTCGTTCTTGTACTGGGGCTCGATTTTTACCGCGGTATGCGCCTTGGAAGTTGTTGCGCCACCGATCATCAGCGGAATGTTGAAATCGAGTCGTTGCATCTCGCGAGCCACGTGGACCATTTCGTCCAGAGACGGGGTAATCAGACCGCTCAGACCAATAAGGTCGACATCGTGTTCTTTTGCAGCAGCGAGGATCTTGTCGCAGGGCACCATCACACCCAGGTCAATCACCTCATAGTTGTTGCATTGCAGGACCACTCCCACGATGTTCTTGCCGATATCATGGACATCGCCCTTTACCGTGGCCATCAGGATCTTGCCCTTGGCTTTCTGGTCTTCCGTTTTCTCCGCTTCGATGTAGGGAATCAGGTGTGCAACCGCCTGTTTCATGACGCGGGCGCTTTTGACCACCTGGGGCAGGAACATCTTGCCATCGCCGAAGAGGTCTCCGACCACGTTCATGCCATCCATCAATGGGCCTTCAATGACCTCAATGGGATGTGTGGCTCTCTGGCGGCAGGCTTCGGTATCGTCCACGATATAGGTGGTAATGCCTTTGACCAGTGCATGTTCCAGGCGCTTCTCCACCGGCCATTCACGCCAGGCCAGGTCTTCCTCCTGGGTTTTGCCGCCTTTGCCTTTGTAGCGTTCGGCGATCTCAAGGAGCCGGTCAGTGGAATCATCACGGCGGTTCAGGACAACATCTTCCACCAGCTCTTTGAGCTCCGGGTCGATTTCGTCGTAAATCACCAGTTGGCCGGGGTTCACGATGCCCATGTTCATCCCCGCCTTGATGGCGTGGTAGAGGAACACCGAGTGGATGGCTTCACGGACTACATCATTGCCGCGGAACGAGAAGGACACGTTGCTCACGCCGCCGGAAATTGAGGCGTGGGGCAGGTTTTCCCGAATCCAGCGGGTGGCGTTGATGAAATCCACCGCGTAGTTGTTGTGTTCCTCGATGCCTGTGGCAATGGCAAAGATGTTCGGATCAAAAATGATATCCGCCGGGTTGAAGCCGATGCCGGTCAACACATCGTAAGAGCGCTTGCAGATCTCGGTCTTGCGCTCGTAGGTGTCTGCCTGGCCCTGTTCGTCGAAGGCCATTACCACCACGGCGGCGCCATAGCGCATGCAGTCTCTGGCGCGCTTGACGAACTCCTCTTCGCCTTCCTTGAGACTGATGGAGTTCACAACCGCCTTGCCCTGGATGCAGCGCAATCCTGCTTCGATCACATCCCACTTGGAGGAGTCGATCATGATCGGCACCCGGGAGATATCCGGCTCGGAGGCGACGAGGTTCAGGAAGGTGACCATCACCTCTTTCGACTCCAGCATGCCCTCATCCATGTTGATGTCGATGATCTGGGCACCGTTTTCCACCTGATCACGGGCGACGCTGAGGGCCTCTTCGTATTGCTCTTCCTTGATCAGACGCAGGAAGCGCTTGGAGCCGGTGACGTTGGTCCGCTCACCCACGTTGATAAACAGAACATTGTCGTCGCCTGTGAACGGCTCAAGGCCAGAAAGACGCAGCGCTTTCGGGCGTTCGGGAATCTTCCGGGGCGGGTACTTGGACACCGCCTGGGCGATGGCTTCGATGTGATCCGGCCGGGAGCCACAGCAGCCACCGATGATGTTCAGAAAACCGTCACGGGCGAAGCCTTCGATGATCTCGGCCATTTCCTCGGGTGTCTGATCGTATTCACCAAACTCGTTGGGAAGGCCGGCATTCGGGTGGGCGCTGACATAGGTTTCCGCCTTTGCAGACAGCTCTTCCACATAAGGGCGCAGGGCGTCGGCCCCCAGTGCGCAGTTCAGGCCAACGGATATGGGTTTGGCGTGGGCCACCGAATTCCAGAAAGCCTCGGTGGTCTGACCGGAAAGGGTTCGGCCGGAGGCATCGGTAATGGTGCCGGAAATCATGATCGGCAGGGTGATGCCGCTGTCCTCAAAATACTGCTGAGTGGCGTAGATCGCCGCCTTGGCGTTCAGCGTATCGAAAATGGTTTCAATCAGGATCAGGTCGCAGCCGCCTTCGACCAGGCCTCCTACCGCTTCGTAGTAGTTATCGACCAGGGTCTGGAAATCGACATTGCGGTAGCCCGGGTTATTGACATCCGGTGAGATGGAGGCGGTCCGCGATGTTGGCCCGACGGCACCGGCGACAAATCGCGGTTTTTCCGGGTTTTTCGCGGTGTACTCATCCGCGATCTGCCGGGCCAGTTCGGCTGCGGCCACGTTCAGTTCCCTGGCAATCGCTTCCAGCCCATAGTCCGCCTGGGAAAGCTGGGTGGAGTTAAAGGTGTTGGTCTCGATAATGTCTGCGCCGGCGTCCAGGTAGTCCGCGTGGATGTTGCGGAGCAGGGCGGGCTGGGTCAGGTTCAGCAGGTCATTATTGCCCTGAACTTCCCGTTCGTAGTCGGCAAACCGATCGCCACGGAACGCCTTCTCGTCCAGCTTGAGATTCTGGATCATGGTGCCCATGCCGCCATCAAGGATCACAATGCGTTCCTGCAGGGCCTTGTGGAGCTGGTCGAGACGGGTGGTGCGATCGGTCATAGGTTTACTTCCGGATGTCGTTAAAAACGCGGTATTAAATTCAATGGCGCGGGATCATAGCAAAATTGCCCGAGCCCGTCTTAGTACGAATGACGATTATCAATTGCCTACTGCAAATACCTGCCAATACGGGAAATTCATTACCTTCGTAAAGCCCGACTATTTTACTTGGTCTTTCATGTTCCCGCGAACTCCCTTAAAATGAACCCAAACTTTCAAACGGGTTGAAAACATGGCTCAGGTTACTGTGACAGATCCCGCTCGGGATTATCTTGCACAACTTATCGAAAAACAGGACGTGGAAGGCATGGGCGTACGTATCTTCGTGACCCAGCCCGGCACCAAAAACGCCGAAACCTGTCTGGCCTACTGCCCGCCTAACGAAGTAGTACCGACGGACGAGCAGGTAGATCTGGACAAGTTCGTCCTGTATCTGGACCACAATTCCGTGCCCTTCCTCGAAGAGGCCTACGTGGATTACTCCAAGGACCAGATGGGTGGGCAGCTCACCATCAAGGCACCAAATGCAAAAGTGCCCAAGATTGATGACGACGCACCTCTGCCGGATCGGGTGAACTACATACTCGCTTCCGAGATCAATCCGAATCTGGCCGCCCATGGCGGCGAGGTGTCCCTTGTGGAGATCGTCGACGAATCCGTGGCCGTGCTGCGTTTCGGTGGCGGTTGCCAGGGTTGCTCGGCAGTCAGCCTGACCCTGAAGCAGGGCGTGGAATCAACCTTGAAGGAGCGGGTTCCGGAAATCACTGCAGTGCGTGACGTGACCGACCACTCCTACACCGAAAACGCCTACTACCAGTAAGTCCTCCCTTCCCGTTTTGCCGCGCCCTCCGGGGCGCGGCATCTATTCGGCCTGCCGCATTACCGCTTTCGCCATGGCTGCTCGGCCAATGTTGTGACATTTCAATTACTTCATCATGTGTCGCATACACAGCAACTGCAGGCAGGTACTATCCTGTCTGTCCGTTAACGGCATTATCACCGCCTTAAAACGGATTACACTCTTCTACCGGGGTCAAACTTGTTCGACGTTGCGCTTCTGTCAGTGCCTCTTATGGCGGCCGTTGTTGGTTGGCTGACCAACTGGCTGGCCATCCAGATGTCCTTCTATCCGGTGCAGTTCATCGGAGTGGGGCTGATAGGGTGGCAGGGCGTTATTCCCCGCAAAGCGGAAAAGATGGCGCATATCTGCATCGACAGGACGCTTCGGCAGTTCGGCGACCTCAACGCTGTCTACCAGAGGCTTGAACCGCAGCGCATCGTTGAGCAGGTGATTTCCCAGGTGACCCCGCGGATGGATGAGTACATCGATGAGGTTATGTACGAAATCCAGCCGGTCCTTTGGGACAACCTTCCCTTATTTGTCAGAAACCGGATTTATCAGTGGGCCCGTGAACAGCTGCCCTCCAGGGTAGAGGAGCTGGTGGAGGACTTTGGTGACGATCTGGACGAGTTGGTCGACCTCAAGGCTCTGCTCAGCCGCGAACTCGAAAAACATCCGGACATGATGAACCGGATTTTCCAGCAAGCCGGTGCGGTGGAGCTTCAGTCTGTGATCAACCGAGGTGCGGTTATCGGAGGCATTCTTGGAGCTCTCCTTGTGCCCTTATGGACTCGCTATCCGGAGCCCTGGCTGCTGCCGCTGGGCGGCTTCGTGGTCGGTTTCGTGACCAACTGGATTGCCATCAACCTGATTTTCGCGCCGCTCAGGCCCCGACGAATCCTGTTTTGGAAGGTTCAGGGTTTGTTTTTGCGCAGGCAGCCAGAAATCAGTGATGTCTGGGCCAGGCTGGTGGCGGAGGAACTGATTACTGTAGAGAAGGTTGCCGACGCCATGATCAACGGCAGCCACGGTGACAGAACCCGTGCGATTATCCAGAAACACCTTCGCCCCTTACTGGACAACTCTGTCATCATGAAGCTGACGGCGCAGGTCACCGTTGGTATGACGGGTTACACCGAGCTCAAGAAAGCCATGAACCAGAAGGCGGTACTGGCTACGCGTGACGTGTTCAGTGACCCGGCTTTTAACCGAGAGCGGGCACCTGTGGTAGCCGAAGTTCTGTCCGGCCAGATGAAAGCGCTGAAACCCGATGAATTCCAGGACATCCTGCGCCCGGCGTTCCGGGAAGAAGAGGTCCAGTTGATGATTGTGGGCGGTATTTTTGGTGCCCTGGCAGGGTTGCTTCAGTTCGTTTCCCTGAACTATCTGAATTTCTAGCCGGAATGAATCCCGTTATCGGGAGTACAAGGAGGAAGGCTATGCCTTTTTGGCTAACACTGACAATCCAGATTCTTGCAACCGTTGGCGCCGTGCTTGTCACTCTCTGGGGGTTCTGGCGTTTCGTGGTCCGTCCATACCTCGATGCCAGGGTGGCGGAACTGATTGAGGCCGGCCGTGAAATCGAACCGGCGGTGACTCGTGGCGTAAAAAAGGGTGTGGCAGATACCATCCGGGAACTGCCAGAAAGCGCCCTTGACGGCACCGTTAAAGAATCGACCCGCCAGTTCCTGAAATTTGGCTCTGGCCTGTTTGAGAACGGCCTGAGTAGCTTCCTTGGCAGTGCAGCCGACCTGGAACGCAACAGGCAGAAGGACGGCGCCGCCTCAAAGGACTCTAAAGACAGTTAGTTGGCCTTGGCAGCCCCGCAATCCTGCAGGCGGTCTTTGCAGGGGTGCCGGGAAACAGCTGCATCAGGTAGATGCTGTTCCCCTTATCCTCACCGAGCGCTTCTTTGACCGCCTTCACAAACAGGCGATTAGAGGGTGGCGACATTTCATGCTCTTCATAAAAAGACCGAAGAAACTTTATGATTTCCCAGTGTTTTTCTGTGAGATCCACGTCGTCCTCGGCAGCGATGGCCGTCGCGACACCTTCGGTCCACGCCTGGGCGTCTTCAAGAAAGCCTTCGTTGTTTCGTTGTGGCGTTGCATTACTGACCATGATTTACCAACTGATTACCCGTTGTGCCTGCAATGAAAGCGTTACCATCTCCCCAAAGTCCACAGAACTGACGTTGCCGCTCAGATCTCCCAGTCCGCGCGCCTCGACGTCCGGAATGAGCGCAAAGACCTTGCTGGCGCCCGGCAGAAGGTTCCCGCGTGCCAGCAACAGCACGCCGTTGCCGGTCAGAAGAAGGCCGTCTTCTGCAGACATCATTTCAACGCACCGCGCGGCCCGGGGATGATCGGGGGATTTGTTCAATATGTGCAATGTCTGGATGTCAGTCATCTGAGCTAACCTGCAAATGCGGTGTGGTCATAGTCAGTGAGGAGATCGGCATCAGCATCTACCAGGGTGACGCCTTCAATCAGCGAATGCTCATCGAGGCCGAAGGCGATGCAGGCAGCCCGATCAGCCAGGATCGCGTCAATGCCGAATATCGGTGCTGCAGCGAGATTCTTCTCCACAGACTTCTGTTCAATGCCTCCGGCGTGCTGAGTCTGTCTCAGCCAGTTAACGCCAGGCCCGGTGAATAGCAGGGATGCCGACTGGTCGAAGGCTGCCAGCGAAAACGCCATATCCAGTGCTTCCCGTCCGGTCCACGCGCCGTAGGGAGGCTGGTCAATCATGATCAGTGTGCTCATGGTCAGTCTCCAGCGTGGAAATAGAGCGTGCGCGTGGATTTGATTCGTCCTTCGACCCATTCGCCGAGACCAGCGATTTCAAACGGGGCCCGAAGATTGGCCGAAGGCAATTCATAGCGTTTCTGTTCGGTTTCGTTGACGAGGCCACGACGCAGCGCGGAGGCAATGCATGCCACGCCGGGAATATTGTGCTGAGTCAGAAACCGCGACCATTCGTCTGGCCAGTGGGTTTCGTCAGACGGTGGCGCGCAGAGCGCAGAGGCCAGATGGACCCCGTCACCGTAGAGGAACACCCGGTCAATGTGATGACCAGCATCCACCGCTGCCTTCGCAAAGCCGAGAGCAGTCTGGGGCGCCTGAGACGAGTAGGGCGCGCCGGTAATTACCAGGGTAAAGGTTTCGGACATGGTTCCTGTTCGTTATAAGTCTGCAAGACAATGACTTTCAGTTTACAGAAAGCAAAAACCCCGGCAACTGCCGGGGTTTCGAAGCGGCTGATTCAGCCTGGTATCAATCTTCGCCACTGAACGCAGACAGCAGGTGCAGCAGGCTGACGAACAGGTTGTAGATGGATACATACAGACCAACAGTGGCGATCACGTAGTTACGCTCACCACCCTTGATGATCTGGCTGGTCTCGAACAGGATCATGATCGATGCAAAGATCGTGAAGCCGGCGGATACTGCCAGATGCAGAACAGAGCTCTCCATCAGGAAGGCCAGAAGCATGGCACCGATCAGTACAAACGCACCAGCGGTCAGGAAGCTGGACATGAAGCTGAAGTCTTTCTTGGTGATGATGGCCGTGGCAGACAGACCAACAAACGCAACTGCGGTCAGTGTCAGCGCCTGGGCGACAATCGAGGAAGCGCCGGCAGCTACGAAGGCGCCAATGATCGGACCCAGGGTGTAACCCATGAACCCGGTCAGGGCGAAGGTAGTCACGATGCCCCAGGGGCTGTTTTTCAACTTATAGGTTGCGAACAGCAGCCCAATGTATCCCACGATGGTGATCAGGAAGCCCGGGTGGGTTCCGTTCATGTTCAGGAATGCTGTCAGCGCCGAAAAGGCGAGTGTCATGCCAAGCAGCATATAGGTGTTGCGCAACACCTTCATCGCATCATCGCTGATGCCTGTGGTCGCGCGCTCCGTCTGGGGAGTCGAATAGGCTCCCTGAGAGTTCTGAACGCCGAATCGTCTGTCTTCCATTGTCATCTCCGTTTATAACGACTGGATACTGGTTCCCATAATAGTGTCAGATACGCAACTTTCAATCATTTACGACAGGAAACCGTCTTCCGGATTCCATTAAAAACCGTTAATGTTGAAAAATGCGGCGGGTTTTATGCAGAGCGTTGACAGCACAGGCAATTCCGGTATCATGCTCACCGCTGTCGCAATGACGGCGAATGGAAAAACCGGTGGGCTGGCAGAGTGGCTGAATGCAGCGGTCTTGAAAACCGCCGAAGGTTAGTAGCCTTCCCGGGGTTCGAATCCCTGGCCCACCGCCATTTTTCCTCTTACCTTTCTTTCTTCCGAATCTCCAGTTCCCCACGTGATATTTCCCGTCATAACGACGTGGTTATCCCTACTTGGTTTGAAGCCAGTTAACCCTCATTATTCTTGCATAGAGACTACGAGAGGGTGTTATGGGCGAATTTCAGAATCATCAAACATCTGATACCGGTTCGGCCGAACGCCGGAACCGCAAGTTTTCCGTGTCCGCAAATCGGGGCAGGGCGAGCCATAAGTTGCGTTATGTGGAGGCTGGCGGCGCCGCCGTCGATACGGACGAATGCACGTTCTGTCAGTCTGTACCGGATATTTCAGAGGGCTTTGAAGGTAAGGAGGGAAACCGGGGCAGCTGATGCAGCCCCGGCTATAACTCGGGGGCGGATCAGAGATCCCGGCCCGGATAGATTGCTTCTTTCTGCTCGTCTGCCCGCTGCTGGCGAGCTGCCAGAGCCTCTGGCTCGTTCTTTGGCACCTGCCAGCCTTCCAGATTTTCCTCGATCAGTTTTACCAGGGCTTCGATGTGCCCGGGTGTGGCGTTCAGCGCTGTGATGTAGCTGAACCCTTCACCGCCGGCCTCCATGAAGTACTCACGGTTTTCTTCGTCGATTTCCTCAATGGTTTCCAGGCAATCGGATGAAAAGCCGGGGCAGAATACGTCGATGGATTTGACGCCTTTGCCTGGCAGGGACTTCAGGGTTTCATCCGTGTAGGGCTTGAGCCACTCTTCCTTGCCAAAGCGGGATTGGAACGTGGTCATGTAGTCCTCTTTGCTCAGGCCCAGCCGCTCAGCCAGCAGGCGAGACGTTTTGTGGCACTCGCAGTGATAAGGATCGCCCTTGGTCAGGTACTTGAGCGGCACGCCATGGTAGGAAAATACCAGCTTCTGGTTGCGTCCATGGTTGGCCCAGTGCGCCTCGATATGGCGCGCCATGGCTTCAATGTACGGAGGATAATCCGGGTAGTGAGAAATGAAACGGAAATCCGGCAGCCAGCGCCGTTTCGAGAAATCCTTGGCAATGGCATCGAAGGTGGAGGCCGAGGTCGACGCGGAGTATTGGGGGTACAGTGGCAGAACCAGCAGTTTCCGTACGCCCTGTTCCTGCATCTCATCAAGAACCCGGGAAATTGAGGGGTTGCCGTAGCGCATCGCAAAGCCGACGACCACGTTAGGGCCGTACTTGCGCTTGAGTGCCTCTCGTATACCCTCAGCCTGCTTTGCAGTGTGCAGCAGCAGGGGAGAGCCCTCCGGCTGCCAGACGCTGGAGTAAGCCTCTGCGCTTCGCTTGGGACGAATTCTCAGGATCACACCGTGAAGGATCAGCCACCAGAGCGGCCGCGGCAATTCGACCACCCGGGGGTCCGAGAGAAATTCAGCCAGGTAGCGACGGAGGGCCGAGGTTGTTGGCGCATCCGGTGTCCCCAGGTTGGTAACCAGCACTCCCAATCGGTCAGACTGGTTGTGGCTGAAATTCTCTGAACCTTTGTATTGCATGCGGTAGATCCTGAACGTTGGTTAGGCGGTGGCAGTGTCAGCCTTTGTCGGCGGCCTGCTGCGCCATTCTTGGTGCAAGGCCGGAAATGTCGTAACCGGCGTTGCGTGCTTTGGTAAAAATCTCATCGGCTGATGTGTTTCTGGCCGCGCTCAGAGCCCAGAGCACGGTGCAGCGAGTCCCGGAACGACAGAATGCCAGTACGGGTTTTTCGGCGTCCCGGATCATCGGCGCGAAGCGGTTTACGTCGTCGTCAGTGATGTTTCCCGACTCCACCGGCATGTATACCCACTCAAGGCCCTGTTCCCTGGCGGCGGCTTCAATATCCGCCATGGCAGGCTGGCCCGGCTCTTCGTGGTCAGGGCGATTTGCTACGAGCGTCTTGAACCCCAGCTTCGCGGCTTCTGCCACGTCTTCAATGGAAATCTGAGGGGCCACCGAAATGTTGTCGTCGATTTTTCTGATATCCATGGATGTCGTTCTCCGAATCGGGTGGTGGAGCTGCCGCCATGATCGCACAGCCCCCGGGCTGTGTCAGAATGGCGGCGGGTAAATTTATAGAAAATACTTACACTTTCGCACGGTTGCGCTCAATGACTTCGAAAATGCCCATGCCCGCAACCATGGCCGCAACAAACACCGCCGCCTTGGTTTCACCGGCACCGAGCGCGACCAGTCCAGGCCCGGGGCAGAAGCCTGCGATACCCCAGCCAACGCCGAACATAAGACCGCCGAGTACCAATCGTTTATCGATATGGGCACTGGTGGGCATTTTCATGTGGAACCCGAGGAAGGAAAGAGTGCGCTTGCGGGCAACGGCAAACGCGACCACACCCACCATAATGGCGCCTCCCATCACAAACGCCAGTGAAGGATCCCAAAGGCCTGCGATATCAAGGAAGCCGAGCACCTTTTCAGGATTGGCCATGCCGGAAACGATAAGCCCCATTCCGAAGACAAGGCCAGCAAACAGAGAAGCAAGAGAAAATTTCATGGCATCAGACCCCCATCAGGTGACGAATCACGTACACGGTGACAAATCCGGCAGCCATGAAGCTCATCGTGGCTGCCAGCGAGCGCAGCGATAGGCGGGACAGACCGCAAACCCCGTGTCCACTGGTACAGCCGGAACCGTATCGGGTGCCGATCCCCACCAACAGCCCCGCAACAATGAGCGCGGGATAGCCGGCCTCGATTTCGATAGGGGGAAGCTCGGTAGCCAGTACCCAGACTGCCGGTGCACCAATCAGTCCGGCAAGGAACGCCACGCGCCAGGCAATATCGCCTTTTGCCGGTGAAAGAAGCCCGCCAAGAATGCCACTGATGCCTGCAATCCGCCCGTTGAGAAGCAGAAAGCTGGCGGCAGCTATGCCCACCAATATGCCACCCGCCAACGCTGACCAGGGGGTGAAGTTACTCCACGCAATTTCAATCATCTGATACTCCGAATTTTAAAGACTTTCATTTTGGAATAAGCATATATCTTGGGGCAATAATAACAAAAAAAAGCCCGGCAAAGGATGCCGGGCAGAGGCGTGCGAGTAGTATCCATGAAAGACTTCCAGACAAACCGGCATCAGCAGGGACGCCGGTATTGGGAAGTATTGACTATATTTTGAACACTTCAAGCGAGACTCACTTTCGTTTGAAAACATTTTTTCATATCGGATGCGTCTTTATACTGCCGCCTTTCGTTGCGCGGGTTCCAGGCCGACTGAAATCCGGGCCAAGCTGTAATACAATGGCGGTTAGAAAGAACTATCCGCACTCCCGAGGTTGTACATGTCTGACGAGAACGACAATAAGCCGGAGAATGATCCGCAACTGGCGGCAAAAATCAAGGGTTCAGCCCGCCAGATCTGGCTGGCCGGGTTGGGCGCCTACACCAAAGCCGAGGAAGATACTGGCCGTTTCTTCGAGCGTCTCGTGCAGGAAGGTGAGCAGCTCGAGAACAAAACCCGTGGCGTCGTCGAAAAGCAGATCAAGTCCGTGGAGGATCGGGTTGAAGGGGTTCGGGAGCGAGCCACTGGCACCTGGGACCGGCTTGAGCACATGTTTGATGAACGGGTGTCCGGTGCCCTGAGACGTCTGGGCATACATCGCCGTGAAGAAATCGAATCCATGGAGCGGCGTATTGAAGCCCTTGAAACAGAACTTGCCCGCCTGCGGAAACGTGCCGGTGATGACGAAGAATAACGTTACGGCTCAGAGATAATCCCGGCTCATCAGCCGGGCTTCCTCCCGGTCGGCCGGCGCAAGGTAGGGCAGCACCAGATGCATCATCTGGTAAACACCCCGCCCCGGATCCACTGCCTCCCGGTCATCCAGGTGAGAGAGCGTATCGAAAGCGCTCCAATAACAGGCGGTTAGCGTCAACTGCTCACAAAGAGAATCAAGCTCTTCCTGCTCAATCGCCATAATGCCCTGGCGTCGAAAGCTCTCGCAAATCGTCTTGAAAGCCAGTCTTTTCTTTTTCTGGATGCGCTTGAATCGTACCTGCAGCTGATCGTACCGGGACAACACGTTCACCAGATCCTGATAGAGGAACCGGTAGCGGGCTACGGTCTCGAACAGCAGGTGCAGAAAGAACCCCTGCTGGTCGAGGCTGATGTCGGCGTCTTCCGGAACCGCCAACAAGTCGACCATGTCGTGTTCGTACTGGTCGAAGATTTCCTCGACAATGTCACCTTTGCTCTTGAAGTGGTAATAGAGGTTACCCGGGCTGATATCCATCTCATCGGAGATCAGCAGGGTGGTGACATTGGGCTCGCCGACGGTGTTAAACAGCGCCAGGCTGGTCTGGAGGATACGGTCGCGGGTTTTGATTTTTTTCATATCGCGCCGGGCCAGCCCCTAGAGCTCGAAGCTCGCCCAGACCGGACAGTGGTCGGACGGCCTTTCCATGGCTCGAATGTCGTAGGAAACACCCGCTTTCCGGGCTTTGGGCAGCAGGCTGTCACTGGCCATGATCAGATCAATCCGCAGACCACGCTTGGGGTCTCGCTCGAAACCTTTGCTGCGGTAGTCAAACCAGCTGAAAGTGTCCGCTTCATCAGGATGAAGGTGCCGGAACACATCGGTATAACCGCGAGACTCGACCTGGCCCAGCCATTCCCGTTCCTCCGGCAGGAAGGAGCATTTGCCGGTTCGTAGCCAGCGTTTGGCGTTGTCGGCGCCAATACCAATGTCTTTATCGGTTGGAGAGATGTTCATATCCCCCATCACCACCACGTGGCCGCCCGCTTTCTTGAGCTCGTCCAGGTAACGCATCAGATCCCCGTAGAACTTCTCCTTGGCAGGAAACTTCACCGGATGGTCACGGCTTTCACCCTGGGGAAAATAGCCGTTGATCACCGTCAGCTTTTCGCCATTGACCGTGAAATGGCCGGTAATCAGCCTGCGCTGGGAATCCTCACCATCCCAGGGGTAGCCTTTGATAACCTCCTCCGGCTCCGCTTTTGAGAGCAGGGCAACGCCATAGTGGGTTTTTTGCCCGTGGAAATGCACGTGGTAGCCAAGGTCCCGGATTGCTTCTACCGGAAAGTCGTCGTCCTGAACCTTGGTTTCCTGAAGGCCGATAAAATCCGGTGCGAGGGTGTCTATTACGGCTTCAAGCTGGTGCAGGCGGGTGCGGATACTGTTGACGTTGAAAGAGACGAACATCATTTCAAAATACTCTCCGGCGTTGATTCCCGTCGGAGTTTACCATACTGACCCCCGGGGTCTGCCTTGGCAGGGGCGACAGTTTCAGGGGGTCAGTTCACAATCCGGGGTGGTGTTCACTTTATAACGGATATGGGCGGTGTAGTTTTCATCCTGGTTTTTCCGGATATTGGTGAGGCCCAGATAGTCGGAAAGGGCACCCGAGTTGCTGTAACCCAGCACGATGGGGTCGACCAGGAAACGCAGTACCATGCCGGTAGGGCGTATCTGTACTACATGGTCAGCATTCACCCGGTCGTTCTCGACCCGTTCCAGAACGAAACCGTAATGCTCGCCCCGGGTAGGCCCAAGAAACCGGAATTCAACCGGCTCGCCAGCCACAACACTCTGCCAATTCTGGCGTACGAAGTTATCAAACCCGGCATCCACAACGGTAGTGGCCGGGTATTTCACCTCGAATTGCTCTGAATCGCCGCCTGGCGTCTGCCAGTCGATCATCAAAGTGTCGGGTGCAGTGTAGGTGATCTGCATTTCTTCACTGAATGTCGGCTGAACGAAGTCTACGGACGGACGCAGTACTGAAACCTCGTATTCAAGGTCTTTGCGGGCGAATGACTCGTCCGCGTCCGGTTTGAAGTAGGTCACCTCGTGTTGCCGGGGCCGGAACATGCCTTGCTCACAGGTACCATCAACGGAGTGGCGCTCTTCGTAAATGACGTTGCCGTCTCCGGTGCTTGCGGTACCGATGAAACTGAAATCTGCGGCCGCGGCCGGCCATGCGGCTGCCAAGAGCGCCACGTAAACTGACCAGGTAGCGCGTTTCATCGAACCAGCTCCGGGTAAAGCGTTTTGCGGGCGAACAGCAGCAGCGGGAAGACAACCAGCCAGCCAAACCCGAGTGCAATCAGCGATGGCAGCAAGTCTGGCAGCTGCACTGCACCGAGCTGGCTCGCCGACCAATAGGCGAAGGGGCCGGCAAAGGGCGCAAGCACGAAGGGCAGCCAGGCTTTCTTGCTGATCCAGTCGAGGGAATGGCTCAGGGTCGTCATGAAGATGGCCCAGATGGCCACAAGCCACGGTGGAGTGAGCATCACCTGGCCGGTGCCGTCATCCAGAATACCGGTACGGAACCAGATGCCGTCCAGAATTGAGCCGACGACGGTTCCCAGGCCGATAAACTGAAGCTCGGTCATCCGGTTCTGGCTAACCAGGACAAAATGCAGCACCAGAAAGATCACTACGATGCCGGCGCCGATCAGTCCGGGATAAAACACGCAGGCAAACCAGCCTGCCTGGAACAGCAGGAAATTAAGAACGTTACGGGCAGTTTCGGAGGCGATCATACGCTCAATATGTTCTCGCGTTTGTTGCCGGGCTTGGCGAACACCAGCTGCGCAACGCCAATGGCCCGCTCGCTGAAGCCCGCTTCACAGTAGGCAAAGTAAAAGTGCCACAGGCGCCGGAAAGCATCGTCGTAACCCATCGATTCAAGCTTGTCCCGCTGGGCCATGAACCGGTCGCACCAGTCGTGAAGGGTCCTGGCATAGTGGAAGCCGGTATCCTCGGCATGGGTGAGTACCAGCTTGCTTTCTTTTCGAACCGATTCGAGGATGGCTCCGAAAGAGGGAATAAAGCTTCCCGGAAAGATAAATCGCTGGATAAAATCCACGTTTTTCAAAGCTCTCTGGTACCGCTGCTCCGGCATGTTAATGGCCTGCACCAGAGCCAACCCGTCGGGCTTCAACAGGGCGTTAATCTGCGAGAAATAGCTGTCGAGAAACTGAGGACCAACGGCTTCAATCATCTCGATGGAAACAAGTTTGTCGAATTGCCCCTCGAGATCCCGGTAATCGTCAAACAGTAGGGTAATCTGGTCCTCCAGCCCCTCTTTCTGAACCCGTTCTTTCGCGAGCTCCAGCTGCTCTCTGGAAATGGTCGTCGTGGTGACATGACAGCCGTAGTGTTTGGCGGCATGGATCGCAAAGCCGCCCCAGCCGGTGCCGATTTCAATCACCTTGTCCCCGGGTTGGAGGTCCAGCTTCCGGCAGATGGTGTCCAGTTTGTGCACAGCCGCTTCTTCAAGGCTCGATTCGGCGCTGGGATAGATCGCCGACGAGTACATCATGGTTGGATCGAGGAATGTCTCGAACAGGTCATTGCCAAGATCGTAGTGGGCGCTGATGTTCTTTCGGGAGCCTTCCTTGGTGTTCCGGTTCAGCCAGTGCAGACCTTTGAGGGCAGGCTTGGTAACCCAGCTGAACCGGTCTTCAAACTCGTTCATGCGGTCGACGTTGCGGGTAAAGAACCGGAGCAGGGCAACCAGATCGGGGGTTGACCAATCACCAGCGACATACGCTTCCGCCGCGCCGACGCTTCCGCCAGTCAGAAGGTCCCTCCAGGTGCTGTGATCGTGGATAATCAGCTCTGCCGGCTGGTATTGGCTGTCGCCATCCCCGAATACCAGATCCTCGAATCCGGATTCCCGAACCGTCAGTTTGCCCTCGCCCAGCAAACGGAGCTGTTGAATCACCAGGGTACGTGCGAAACGGCTGATAGCCGGCAGGCTGCCCGATTCGGATTTGGTGTTTTCAACCGAAGTATTCAGGTTCTCCATGAACTTACCCTTCCACGAATCTTGTCATTGGTCTCAGAGCTGGTGACATCCAGCCCGGAATCATCGTGCCCACGGCGGTAGGCGGTATCGTCCTCGGAAAGCTTATCGGGGTGGGTGTAGAACGGTGCCCCCTTGAGCTTGAGGCGCAGGGCGTGCCAGTAAATACCTGCCACAACCTTGAATGCCTCGAGCGGAAACTTTCGAAGACTTCTGTGCACATCTTTACGAGTGAGAGGGGTACGTTGGACTACCAGAGTGGCATCAAAATGCTTGCGGCCCTCTTCCAGAACATTCATGTGAATTCTCAGATCAGGGCCCCGGAAACTGAATGTCCACTCGTAGTGCTGGTTCATGCCGTTGAACGGCGACACGTGAAAGCGTTTGCTAAAACCAAACTGTTCGGTGCGCCAGCCCGCCCGGTTCGGCTCTGCGCCGGTCGTCTCCAGGCAATAGGCATGACGGTCATGCCACGGGGTGTTGGTAATCTGGGCAACGATGACCTTTGGAACCACGCCATCCGCCGGGCATTCCCCGGCGCGATAGCAGAAATAGAAGCTGACCGGATTGAACACGTAACCAAAGTAGCGCGGATGGGTAATCAGCTCGACTTCGCCATCCGGACGCCAGCCGGTGGCCCGTTCCACGTGGTCACGCACAGCCCCGGACAGGTCGCCTGTCTCCGGACGGAAGTAGTCGCTGCGCTTCAGAGACATCCAGTTGAAACGTTCCAGTGAAAATAACGGGCTGATACCGGAAACCTGATTCCACTCGTCGGTGTCCAGGGCCAGCATGCCGGTGCTGTAGCTGAATTCGTGTTTCACCGGGTACTTCCGCCTGTGCCGGACAGTACCCTCCAGCCACTGGCTGTTCACGGTCAAAGCTCCACCCCGAACGCTTCGGTTACCCGCAACGCGCTGCGAACGCCATCTTCATGGAATCCGTTGAACCAGTATGCACCACAGAAATGGGTTCGATTCTGATTACCGATTTCGTCGTAGCGTTCCTGGGCTGCCACCGCGTCCAGAGTGAACACCGGATGGGCGTATTCGAAGCGCTTGATCACCTTTTCGGGATCGATATCTCGGCTGCGATTGAGGGTTACACAGAAGGTTTCCGGGGCATCATGGAAGTTCTGCAGTATGTTCATGTTGTAGGTGACAGAAACCGGTTCAGTACTGTGGGTCGGAATAAAGTAGTTCCAGGCAGCCCAGGCCCGGCGATTGTCCGGCAACACGCTGCTGTCTGTATGGAGCACCACATCGTTGTTCTGATAGGCCATGGCACCGAGTATGTCCCGTTCCTTGTCGGTCGCGTCAGCGAGCATGGCAAGGGCCTGGTCGCTGTGGCAGCCAAAAATCACCTGGTCAAAGTGGTGTTCCTCGCCCCTGACAGTCACGGTTACACCGTCCTCATGGCGGACAACCCTGTCGACAGGGCTGTTCAGGTGCATGCCATCACCCAGCCGTTCCATCATTTTCTTCACGTATTGGGCAGACCCTCCGGAAATCACCCGCCAGGTTGGGCGGTCATCCACAGACAGCATGCCGTGATTGTTGAAAAACTGCAGGAAGAACCGGATTGGAAACTGTTCCAGCACGATTTCCGGTGCTGACCAGATAGCCGCGCCCATCGGAACAATGTAGTAGTTCCTGAAATAGCGGGAGTACCCATTCCGATTCAGGTATTCCCCCAGTGTTTCTTCGTTATTGATATTGCCGGCTTCAAGGTCTGCACGGGTTTCCTTGTTAAAGCGCAGAATCTCCCTCACCATCTTCAGGAACGGCAGGTTGAACAGATTCTTTCGCTGGGCAAACAGGGTATTCAGGCTGGTGCCGTTGTACTGCAGGCCGGTGCTGCTGCAGTCCACGCTGAAGCTCATGTCGCTGACTTCCGACGGAACTCCCAGACGCTCCATCAGTTTGATGAAATTCGGGTAGGTCCAGTCGTTGAAAACGATGAAGCCAGTATTAACCGGCCAGGTCCGGCCACCGGCTTCGACCTGTTCGGTGTTGGTGTGACCGCCGGCATAGTCGCCCGCTTCAAAAACCTGAACATCGTGTTTCTCGGCCAAAAGCCAGGAAGCCGTGAGGCCGGAAACGCCGGCCCCAATGACAGCAATCCGCTGACGCTCACTACTCATCCATTATTTTCCTGTTCAGTGTTGCTTTTACGGGCCATAGAGGCCGACATACGGTCGATCAAGGGCCGGGGAAGGGCGCCCAGCGCTTTCAACATCCAGGTGAAGCGCTTGGGGAATGCAATCTCGTTCTTGCCACGCGCGAGACCACTGACAATGCGTTCCGCCGCATCCTCTGCAGAAACCAGGAAGGGCATTGGGAAATCGTTCCGATCGGTCAATGGTGTCTTGACGAATCCGGGGGAAACCACCACTACGTCGATCCCTTCGGCGTCAAGGTCTGCCCGGAGTGCATGGGCAAAATAGGTCAGCGCCGCCTTGGAAGCGCCGTAGCCTTCAGCCCGGCCAAAAGGGAACCACCAGGCTGAAGAGCTGACGATCACGAGGGTCGCCGGCTGGCCTTTAGCCCGGCTGCGCCTGAGGGCAGGCAGAGCAATATCGAGACATCGCGCCGTGCCAATCACATTGGTGTGAATGTTCTTCTCGATAACGTCACTGTTGTAGTGCGCTATCTCCAGATATTCACAGGTGCCGGCGTTCAGTATCACCATGTTCAGGTCGCCGTGATTTTCCAGTGTGCCCGCGATGGCCTGGAGGTCTTCTTTGCTGGTGGTGTCTGCGGCCGCCGGTATAATCCGGTCTGGCGCTGCAGAAGCCAGTTCTTCGAGAGCACCCTGTCGGCGACCGGTAATCACGAGCCGGTGACCACCGCGTGCCAGGGCACGGGTAACGGATTCGCCAATACCCGAACTGGCGCCGGTAATCCAGATATTCGAGGTTTCCTGAAGTCGATCACTCATCCTGCCTGATCCTTGATCCAGCGAATGGCCCTGCCAATCACCGGCAGGTTTTCGTAGAGCATTTCTCCGGCGTCAAAGTAATCACGGTGGTAGCACACCATTCCGTCCCGGATTTCGAGGTGGCTGATGCCCTGCACCTGGACATCACGCCCCTTGCGAAGGCGCTTGTGACGAAGGTGCATAACCCAGGGCAAGGCGGCAAACTCACCGTGAACCACGGCTTCACCGAATTCAAAGCGACAGGAGATGACATTCGCATAGGCCCCGGCGAAATAGTGGGTCAGCTCATCCAGGCCCGATACGGTGCTCAGTGGGTCCTGGAACCGGATATCCTCGCTGTAGACCCGGGAGAGCTTGTTCAGATTACCCTTGTCGAGTTCGTTGAACAGCGCTCTGAAATTATCGAGCGTTGCCGGCACCGCCGAATTACGCGTACCTACTTCGATCTTTGAGGCGGTTGTCATTGCCTGCTCCTCCTCATTTTATCCAGTTCGCGTGTTTCTTCCTGAATGTGCTTGGGTATCGGGTTGAGCTCCCAGATGATGCCAAGCTTCGACATCAGCCATAGCCCATACCAGGTGATGTCAATTTCATACCACCGGAACCCCTGGCGAACAGATTGCGGCCAGCGGTGGTGATTGTTGTGCCATCCTTCGCCCAGGGTAAGCAGAGCGAGCCAGAAGTTGTTCCGGCTGTCGTCCGAGGTTTCAAATCGGCGCTTGCCCCAGACGTGGGACAGAGAGTTGATGGATACCGTGGCGTGAAACAGCACGACGGTCGATATGAAGAATCCCCAGATAAGCATCTGCAGACCGTTGGTCCCCAACCCCGGAGCCCACGCGGCCAATGCTTCGCCCAGCGCGTAGATACCAACGGCGGCGAGAGCCGGTACCAGAGCGTCAAACCGGTTAATCAGCCTGAGTTCCGGGAATTTCAGCCAGTCCCGAATCCGACGTTCGTCGGTCGCAAAGCCGGCGTCACAGGTGAACCACCCCATGTGGGACCACCAGAATCCGCCCTGATGGGGCGAGTGCAGGTCCTGAACATCATCGGAGTGCTGATGATGATGGCGATGGTGGGCAGCCCACCAGAGCGGGCCACGTTGGGCCGCACTGGCGCCGAGCACCGCGAATACAAACTGGGCAGGCCGGCTGGTCTTGAACGTCTTGTGGGCAAAATAACGATGGTAGAATCCGGTAATCGCAAACATCCGCACGAGGAAGAAAGCAATCGCGAATCCGATGGCGAATGCGCTTACGCCGGTGTAAAACGCCAGAAGGCAGGCCAGATGGAGCGCAATGAACGGAATAACGCGTAAAAAATTGAATGATCGGGACGTGGTGTCTATGTGATCCGAACCTGCTTCGGAATCGAACCACCTCAGAATGTTTGTAAGCCAATGTTGCATTCGGGTCATACCCTGATTGCCCTTTCTCTTTAATGGAATCTTGATCGCACACTCAGTCTTGATGCCGCTGGTGTTTCATGGAGAGTAGTACGATCTCACTACTGTAATTGGATGCACGATAAACCATGTTTAATCAAACCTTTGATTCGTCACTTATACGCCGTATCGCCATTGTCGGTTCAGGCCTCTCCGGGCTGACCGCCGCTATCCAGCTGCGCGGTTTCGGCCATGACGTTACGGTCTTCGAAAAAAGCCGGGGACCGGGGGGCAGGCTCGCTGCGAAGCGGGTAACCGGCGGATCAGCAGATATGGGCGCGCAATACTTCACCTCACGGAACCCGGATTTCCTGCCGTTTCTCCATAAATTTGCCGGCCCTGAAAGCTTCGGACCGTGGGAAGGACGGTTTGGTTTCCAGACGAATGCTGATAAATGGGAATCCTTCCCGCAGGAGACCCGTTACGTCGGTATTCCCCGCATGACAGCGATTACCCGGGCCCTGTCCGGACACGCTCACGTTGTTACCGAGACACGCGTTGCCAGATTGGCCCGAAACGACCAGTCCTGGTCGCTCTTTTCCACCGCCGGCTCGCACCTCGGCGATTTTGATGCAGTTATCGTTACCGCGCCTCCGGCACAGGCTCGGGATTTGCTGGCGGACAGCAGCCTCGACGCCCTGGCCTCCTACCTCGACGATCCGGTGAGCCGGGTTCTGCCATGCTGGGCCGTTGCCGCCCACTTCCCGGTATCGCCCTGGCCGCATCACGAAGGCATGCGCTGCAAGCACCCGGCGCTGTTCTGGGTGGCCAACAACTCCAGTAAGCCCGGTCGAGACGATGAGGGCCAATGGTGGGTTTTTCACGCCAGCCCGGCCTGGACCGAAGACCATGTGGATACACCAGCCGAGGAAGTGGCCGAAAAACTGTTGGCTGCGTTTCGTGAAACGACCGGCTTCGATACCGGTCCGGACGAAGTGGTTACCCATCGCTGGCTCTACGCGCGCTCTGAAGGCGGAGAACACCCTGGCCATCTTTGGTTCCCGGATTACAAAATCGGGCTCGCAGGCGACTGGCTCAGTGGCGGCCGGGTAGAGGGCGCGTTCGACAGTGCCTGCGGACTGGTTGCTGAACTGACGACCGCTCCCACTACTCAGTGAGAGACTCCTGGTTACCGGTGGTCACATCGGGCCGGGTATAGAAATGTGTGATGGTGCCGTCACTGAACTTGCTGAAGAAGGCGCTGACGTCGGTGATCTTCTTCAACGACCGGGTGCGGTGGATAGGTTCGCGCACGAGCACCTTGATGCCGTTGAAGTTGTCCTGAATGTTCGAGAAGCGCGCCCGCATCGAACAGGTCACTACCTGGGCAGGGCTGAGAGAAAGCTCTTCGGCCAACCATGCGCTATGACGTTCGATCCCCCTGGCTGAGAGGTCTTCCCGGGTATCCAGATGGTTCAGTTTCACCCGGTTTACAATGCAGAACGAGAAACTCTTCGGGTGCTTGCGGGCCACTTTCCGAAACGCCTCCCAGAAGAAGTTGTCGGTCAGTTCTGCAAAGTAGGCCATGTCGCTCAGGCAGGTATCCACCCATTCAAAGTTCTCAGGGTCATCGAGCACTTCGTTGATCGCTTCCCGAAGCAGCCAGTCAAAGCCCAGCGCGGTCTTGTGCGCGTAAACCTTGCGGTACATCTGGTGGCGACTGTAGACAAAGTCCTCGAGCGCCCCCAGCCCTTTCTGGGTTATGGCTAGCCCCAGCCAGGGTTCGGACACATCCCATCCAAAACGCAGGTTGCTTAAGAGGTGGTCCAGATTGAAACCGCCGATGGTTACCGAAGAGTGGAAGCCGTCCCGCAGCATGTAATCGGCCCGGTCAGCGTCGATTTCGCCGGATACAATCGATGACAGCAGATCCATCACCAGCCCGGGTATGTTTTCGCTGAGCGGTGATCCCGCCGCGGCATCCTCTCCCGCAATAAAGGCCCAGAATGTGCGGGCATGACGACAGAACGTCTCACTGGGTTTTACGTCCGTCGTTTCCATAATGCCGATAACGTCCCGGGCGAAAAGCCCCGCACCTTCGAGATCCACCGCCATGAGCACATCGTGGGCGACACGCACGGAATAATGCTCGTGTTCCAGCTCGTCGGGTTCTTCCGGGTGGTAGGCGGAATAATCCACGCCGCGCCACAGATCCCGGAAGCGGCCGGGACGGGACATCAGTTCCCGAATGCGCCGGGCCTGGGTGAACTGATGGGAAAAACTTGAATGCCCGCTGTCATGCAGAAGACAGCCCAACCGGATGGTTTTGGCCAGATAGTCGATGGCGTCGAGCTGGCTCAGGCTAAGGTCGGTTTTGTCGCTGAGCTGGCGCTCCCTGAGGTAGGCGTCGATCATCGAGCGGAACATGCGCGTGCCCACATGCATCACACCAATACTGTGCAGAAAACGGGAATGGGTTGCGCCGGGAAAGACCAGGCTCAGGATGTCGTTCTGGCAGATGTTTCGCAGTCGCTGGAACAGCGGGTGATCAATCACCTGGATCTCGTGCCGGTAAAGCGGAATGCCTCCGTGAACCGGATCCATGATCAGCTTGTCATAGGCTCCGAGTAGATCGTTTACGGCACGTCGCATCAGATGGAATCCTCCGATTTCATGAACTTGGCCTTGTTATATCACAGGGGCGTGCCAGAATAGGCTTAATCAAGCCAATTTATCGTTTATCGCTGGTAGTTTAGGGCAGTCGCCATGACCTCGCGCACCGAGCGCATACTTATAATAGACGCCGATGAAAAGGCCCGTACGGATCTCGCCCGTTACCTTGAAGCGAGGGGGTTCTACGTGACCGGCTACCGGGATCTCGCTAGCGCCAAGGCGCTTTTTGACGATAACATTCCCGATGTCATCTTTGCAGACCTGCCTCCGGAATCCATCCGGGATCTCGCCAATCGCCTGGAAGAAGCCGAAACATTCACGCCGATCGTCGCCTGTTCGTCCAGCGAGTCCAGCGCTGATGTGGTCAGCGCCCTCAGGGCCGGGGCGGCGGACTTTGTCCTCAAACCCTGCAACGACGACAAGGGCGCACTGGACGATGTTATCGGGAAATTGTTCGACCGGGTCCGGGTCAACCGGCTGAATCAGCTTTACCGGCAGGAGCTTGAAGAGGCTAATCGTGACCTGCGGGACGGCATCGCCGAGCTGCGGGCAGACCAGCGCGCTGGCCGAAAGGTCCAGTTACGGATGCTTCCGGAGCATGAACAGGTGATGAGTGGCCTGCACGTGGACCACATGATCAAGCCATCGCTTTACCTGAGCGGTGATTTTCTGGATTACTTCCGTATTTCCGACGACAAGGTTCTGGTGTACATCGCCGATGTCTCCGGCCATGGCGCCAGTTCCGCGTTCGTAACCGTACTGCTGAAGAACCTGACCAACCGCTTGCAGCGAAACCTTCGCCGGGGCTCCAGTGAAGATATCCTGTACCCGGACCGATTCCTGGAACGCATCAATTCCGAGTTGCTGGATACCGGCCTCGGTAAACACGTAACCGTATTCGTTGGCATTATTTCGCTGAGCGAACGTAAGTTGAATTATGCAGTCGGCGCCCATTTCCCGATGCCCATCCTGTCCTTTGAGGGTGGGGAGGCTGCGTTTCTCGAGGGAAGCGGGCTTCCGGTAGGGCTGTTTGAGACGCCGGAATGGGAAGTGTATGAGGTTCCCCTGAACAAACCGTTTCATCTGACCCTGTTTTCGGATGGAATTCTGGAAGTTATCCGGGAAAAGGGACTGGATGAAAAGGAGCGGACACTACTTGAACTCGTATCGGGAGGTCGTCACACTATCGCCTCTCTGAACGAGGCTCTGCATCTGGAACAGATCACAGAGCTGCCGGACGATATCGCTATCGTATCGGTAACTGATACCATGAACGGATCAGATAACACCCCGTCGAATTAGTGGCAGTGTGAAACATGGCTGGTTACAAGATCCTGCAAGCTGAAAAACAGGGCATCTATGTCCTGAAGTTTATTGGGGAAATCCGGCTGAACCTGTGTTCGACGCTGGACAATCTGGTTGAGTCCATCACCCAGGACCCGGAGTTCAAGACCGTGGTGATCGACCTGACCGAGACCGAGATTATCGACAGCACTACACTCGGACTGCTTGCCAAAATCGCCATGGCGGCCCAGAAACAGAGCAACTTCCTGCCCACACTTATTTCGACCAATCCCGATATTACCCGCATTATCACTTCCATGGGTTTCGACAAGATCTTTATTATTGTGCGAGAACCCGCGTCCCGAATTGAAGAGCTTGAAGAGATTCCCGTACTCAGGGCCAGCGAACAGCAGGTTCGAGACAAGGTTCTTGATGCCCATAAAGTGCTGATGGGCCTGAACAGCCGAAACAGGGAAGAATTCAAGAATCTGGTGCGCGCTCTGGAATGTGAAGAGCCCGGTTAACTGCGCCACCCTGGTGCGACATGGCCGGTATCACACCTGATCTGACAGAACGGAAGAACTATGTCTGAACAATCGACGCCCCGGAACACTGAGGCAGCCGCGCCAGTACATGATGTGGCGGTTCTGGGCGGTGGCAGTTTTGGTACTGCCATGGCCAAGGTGCTGGGTGAAAACGGTCACCGTGTTCATTTCTGGATGCGTGGCAAAGCCCAGGCCGAAGAGATCCGCAGCACCCGAATCAATAGCCGCTACATGCCAGGCATTGAGCTGACCGGTGACATTCAGCCCACCACAGACCTGGCGGACGCTGTCAGCAAGGCCGAGATCGTCTTTGTTGCCATTCCGAGCAAAGCCTTTCGGGCCGTTATCCGCGAGAACAGCGACAAATTCCGCGACGAGCAAATTGTCATCAGCCTCACCAAGGGGATTGAAGAGCACGGCTTCAAACTGATGAGCGAGATTCTGCAGGAAGAGATCCCTCGTTGTCGTACTGGCGTGCTCAGTGGCCCCAACCTGGCTGGTGAAATCGTAAACCGGGATCTGACCGCCACTGTTATTGCCGCCAAGGATCCGGATGTACGCCGCTCGGTTCAGGACCTCCTTGGGTGCGAGTATTTTCGCGTTTACGCGAACGTGGATGTGTATGGCGTGGAACTCGCCGGGGCACTGAAGAACATTTATGCGATTGTTGCAGGTCTTGCCTCCGCCCTGGAAATGGGTGAGAACGCCAAGGCCATGCTGATTACCCGCGGTCTTGCGGAGATGAGCCGGTTTGCCGTCAGCCTCGGCGCCAACCCAATGACATTCATGGGGCTGGCGGGTGTCGGTGATCTGATCGTGACCTGCACCTCATCCAAGAGCCGGAACTTTCGAGTGGGTTATGCCGTTGGCCAGGGCCAGAAACTGGACGATGCCGTGGCGGAGCTCGGGCAGGTGGCCGAGGGCATCTATACCCTGAAGCTCGTCAAGCAGAAAGCCGAGGCCATCGGGATTTACATGCCACTGGTTCGTGGGCTTTACGAGATCCTCTATGACAACGCTTCAATCAAGGCGGTCATCAATAGCCTCATGATGTCGGTCCAGAATTCCGACGTAGAATTTATACTGCCGCGGACCATCAGCCAGTAACAGGCCCGCTGAACCGGGACCAGGCCGGAAAGGAGAGAGCCCTTGCAACTGCTCATCATGCGCCATGGGGAAGCTGGCTGGCATACGCTGGATCAGGAACGTGAACTGACAGAGGCCGGCCGGCTTGGCGTGGCTGAGGTTGCCGCTCGCATCGCGGAGTCGCCCTGGCGCCCGAAGCTGGTCTGGAGCAGCCCCTATGTGCGTGCCAGGCAAACGGCGGCGATCGTCTCCGAAATTCTCAATTGTCCCGTTGAAGAAAAGAGGTTCATCACTCCGGACGACGACCCGGCAGCCTGCCTTGATGCATTGATTGAGCATCACGAATCACCCCTGTTGATCGTTTCCCACATGCCCCTGGTGGGAGGGCTTGCCACGCTTCTGGTTGACGCACACCGCCGGGGCATTCCGTTCATGACCTCCCAGGCCGTCATGCTGGATATGCCAGTAGTCGGCCCCGGTTGCGCTGACTTGAAAGCCCAGTTTCTGCCCTGATATCGCCAGTAAGTAATTTCTGAATTCTCAAATCCGAGCCCGACTATGTACAGCTTTCCAATTGACTACGTGGAGCCGGTCTTCCGGCCTCCCAGTGAAGCCAAGTCACTGATCCTGCCGGTCACCAACGGCTGCTCCTGGAACAAGTGCACGTTTTGCGAGATGTATACGCAGCCGCAAAAGAAATTCCGGGCCCGCAAGCCTGAAGATGTGCTCCAGGACATCCGTAATGCGGCTCGCAGCCTGGGTGGCGTGCGCCGGGTTTTTCTGGCAGACGGTGATGCCATGGTATTGCCGACCCGTCGCCTGTTGGAAATACTGGGTCAGCTCAGGGAGGCTTTTCCGGATCTTCAGCGGGTTTCCAGCTACTGTCTGCCCCGCAACCTCGCGAAAAAGACCGTGGAAGAACTGGCTCAACTGAAGGATGCAGGCCTTGAAATTCTCTATGTCGGTATGGAATCCGGCGATGATGAAATCCTGCGCCGGGTTAACAAGGGCGAAACCTGGGAATCCACCCGCTCGGCACTGCTGAAAATCCGTGAAGCGGGTCTTACGAGCTCTGTCATGGTGCTGAATGGGCTGGGCGGAGAAAACCTTTCGCGCCAGCACGCGATCAATACCGCAACGCTCTGCAACGAGACACAGCCGGATTATCTTTCCACCCTCGTGGTCAGTTTCCCACAGGGAGAAGAACGTTTCCGGGAGGGCTTCGGAGACGATTTCGTTCCGCTGTCCCAAAAAGGGCTCTTTGAAGAGATACGCCTCTTCCTGGAGCATCTTGAGCTGGATAAGACCATCTTCCGCAGTGATCACGCTTCAAATTACCTCGTGCTGAAAGGCACGCTTGGGCGTGACAAGCAGAAAATGCTGGACCAGGTAAACCTCGCCATTACCAACCCCGGTGCAGCACCGTTGCGCGCGGAGTGGATGCGCGGGTTGTAATTCAGATAGCCGGGAGCCACCGTTATGAGCATGAATCCGGATAATCTTGCAAAGCAGGTGGAGGAAACCGTGAAGAAGGCCGGGAATCCACCCATTGATCAGTGGGACCCCGAGCTTTCCGGGGATATGGATCTTCGCATCAGCCGCGATGGTCAGTGGATCTTCAAAGGCGAGCCGCTGGCTCGAGAAGCAATTGTACGTCTGTTTTCCACCATTCTCCGCCGGGAAAGCGACGGCGAATACTACCTGGTGACGCCCGTTGAAAAGTGGCGCATCCAAGTCGAGGATGCGCCGTTGCTCGCCCATTCCCTGACCGTGACTGGAGAGAGCGACCGGCAGGTCATTTCCCTGACCACCAATGTCGGCGAAACCCTTGAGATCGGCCAGGACCATCCACTGGAAGTGACCACCTATCCGGGCTCCGATGAGCCAAGACCCGTGGTAAAGGTTCGCCATGGGGTCGAAGCGCGACTGGTAACCGCAGCCTATTACGACCTGGCGGAGCATGTTGTGGAACGGAATGAAGACGGACACCCGGTTCTAGGGGTATTCAGCCACGGAATTTTCTACAAAATCGGGCAGGGTGGTTGAAAACCCGTACCGCGGCCCCAGAATTACGGTAGAAAACGCATTAGCTCAGTTGTTAAACTGTGTTTTCATACTTGTTATGAGCCTGGCTCTCTAACGAGGCCCGGTGGTCGTTAGTCCCTCTGTTCAGTCTGGCTGTTCACGATCACTTTCGATTGCCTAAATCAATTAAACAGTCATTGCGGACACGCAAGGAGATCACATGGCCCAACCTCGTGTTGTCACCATCCATTACACGCTCACCAACGATCAGGGAGAGCAGCTTGATTCCTCCCGTGTAGAAGGTCGTGAGCCTCTGTCTTACCTGGAAGGTGCACAGAACATTATCGGTGGACTGGAAAGTGCACTGAACGAAAAGAACGCAGGCGATCAGGTTAAGGTTTCTGTAGAACCTGCTGAAGGCTACGGCGAAGTTAACGAAGAGCTGATCCAGCCGGTTCCGCGTTCTGCATTTGAAGGCGTCGATACCATCGAGCCGGGCATGCAGTTCCAGGCGCAGACCCCGGGCGGCCCCCAGGTCGTTCGTGTGGTAGAAGTTGGCGACGAAACCGTCACCATCGACGCCAACCATCCGCTCGCTGGCCAGACTCTGCACTTCGACGTAGAAGTGGTAGAAGCTCGCGACGCGACTGACGAAGAGCAAGAGCACGGCCACGCTCACTAAGCTTTTCTGAAGCGCAACGAAAAACGGCTCCCTCGGGAGCCGTTTTTTTATGCCAAAAAAACGGCCCGCGAGGGGCCGTTTTTCTACCGGAATCCGGACTTACATGTTCGGATAATTCGGGCCACCGCCCCCTTCCGGAGTTACCCAGTTAATGTTCTGCGCAGGATCCTTGATGTCGCAGGTCTTGCAGTGAACACAGTTCTGGGCGTTGATCTGGAAGCGCTTTCCGCTGCCATCGTCTTTCTCGACAACTTCATAAACACCAGCCGGGCAGTAGCGCTGCGCAGGCTCATCGTATTTAGGCAGGTTGTCGCGGATCGGAAGGTCCGGATCGGTCAGTTTAAGGTGAACCGGCTGATCTTCCTCGTGGTTGGTGTTTGAAATGAACACC